>Ga0100380_10004836_pt1 | contig 14019 bp, 20 predicted proteins | sample CryGeymeta201504_FD_80417 | JGI IMG/M metagenome (GOLD analysis project Ga0100380, IMG submission 80417) | Groundwater microbial communities from Crystal Geyser aquifers in Utah, USA - Crystal Geyser metaG 2015-04 | ecosystem: Environmental > Aquatic > Deep subsurface > Groundwater | place... | reverse complement strand
GAAACTAAACCAGAAAAGGCAATAACTGAAATTTTTGCAAAAAAAAAAGTGTGACAGTAATGTTTTTGTTCCGTAGGTAGCTTTTAATTAGATCGTATCCTCCGAAGAATAATGCTCTGTATTGAACAATTCCGAATATACTAATACCAAAGCCCCTATATAATCCTACAATACTATCTTTTTTATATATTTGTTGAAAACAATCATGCGCTGAAGTAAATTTTCTTTTTCCATAGTCTAAAGCTAATCTAGTTCGAATTAAATCAAGTGGATAGACAAAACTTAAAGTTGCTGCTCCGGATAATCCGCCTGACAAGCAGCTCCCAATAAAATGCTTATAAATACTTATTTTCGATTTGTTTTTTTGTTCAAATTGTGAAAATATTAAGTTATTAAAGTAGTCATTAAATGCAAAGTTGAATCCTTGAGTTGGGAAAACTCTTATAACGTTAATTAGATTTCCTCGCCATAGAGAAAAAAATCCTTCTGTTTTTATTATATTTATAAAACAGTTATTTATTCCTTTAAATTTTGGATTAATATTATCTAAACAATATTGAGTTTGAAGAAAAAACTTAACTCGTTCAATAGGAGCTGACATAGTTTTACTTATGCTAGTTGATATTCCTCCTAAAAACACATTTTTCATAAACTCAACACTGTTCGAATTATTTTTGTTCGTCGTCAACATTAATAATATTGATAATTAATATAAATATTAAGAAGAATTAAATTAAAACTCATATAAATAAATTATAAAATAATTATTATATTATTATATTATTATACAGTTTTTAAATATATGATAACTTATATTAACTAATTAAGCAAAATAGTAAAACTCAGGAAAATTACCAGATTCAACCGAAGAACCTTGACTTGAGCCACTTGTAAATTGGAAATTAAACTCTACCTTTTTATCACCTGTCATCTTAGCAGTACCACCACTTCCATAGTAAAAGTAACAATAATTAGTAGAGTGAAATTGAATAGTATAGTCTAGACCCGCTTTTATATTTATAGGCTTTTTGAAGTTTATAGGAACAATTGCTTCAGTTTGATTAGGTGATGCTGGGACTTCAATAAGCTCTTCGTATATCGGTGAACCAGCAATTACTGAATTTCCTTCATGTATCGAAAGTGAACCACTTTGAATCTTTCCTTCATGAGAGCCATACATACCGACTCCTGACAATCTTATTTTTTTATTAACCGAGAAAGTTATACCATCAGTTGCGTAAGTATACCACCAACTATTAACTGTTGTAAATCTTGAAATTTTGCATGAATTATTTTTAAGGCCAAATAATAGTACTTTACTATCTGGTCGAAATTCTAGTTGATCGAAAAATGATTCTTCTTTTAGTTCAGAGCCATTAAAAATTAAACTGAATGATCTATCCTTTTCTATTATTTTTCGTTCCTCTAATGACTTTCTAATACTTGCAACACTTCCATTAGCCGGTACACTTATTTTATGCCAATTTGAAAAGTCTTTTTCTAATATTCTGATGTATACTGGGAAATAGACTAAAATTTCCTCATCTTCGAAGTTAATCTCTTCGTTAGTTTTCATTAACTTAACAGCACAAATATTTTTATCTTGTTTTATAAGTCGCCCTATTCCGCTAGGGGTCATTACAACACTTCCTAAAATTATATTCTTTTTTGAATTTAGATTTACAAGTTTAACTTGTTGGTCAATATTTTTTGTGGATATAGCTTTATCTTTTGGATTACAATCAAAGAATAATTTCCAGTCATCTAAGTTATCATCTTGTGTTTGTTTCCATACGGATTTTTGAAAATTAGTTTTATTATTTGAATTATCCATTTTAAAAATTAATATAAAGAATTTGGTTGTATAATATTTATTTTATTATCAGAATTATAAGAACGTAAAATAATCTTTATTAAGTTAATTAAGTTAATTAAGTTTTTATATTAATATAATAAATATTATACTTACTATTAAGACAAAATAAGACAAAATTATAAAATGGACGAACAAATAAATATAGATGTAAATGCAAATAACACAAATAACTTAAATAACGCAAATAATGTAAATAATAATATTAGTAATGATAATAAGGCTAATATGGTAAAATTGGAGAATACTAATAATGAGCTAAATGCTAATTTTAATGTTAGTAATAATGTTAATGAGAATTTGAATGCAAATACAAATACTAATGCAAAGGAAAATAGTAATGTAATCATAAATACAAACGCGAATGTATCGTCATATGCAAATGCTAATATAACAAGTAGTAATAATAACACTAATATTAATCTTCATAATAATGTCAATAAAAATGTTAATAATAATATTGTTAATGATGACGATAAAAGTAATACTCAAGAAATAAATGTAAATCAAAATAATAATAAGAATATCGAAAGTAACATTGAAACTAATATCTTTGATGTTGGATTACAAGCTGAAAATAATAATGAAGAGAATCATGAGAATCATGTAATTAATAATGAAAATAATAATGTTAATATCCCAGAGAGTAATAATCAACTTAACAATCAGAATCAACTTGATCGACAAATTAAAGATAATCAAGATAATCAAGTTAATCAAGATAATCAAGATATAAGAATTGGAAATAATTCTGATAACAATTTAAATAATCTAAATGCAAATGAAAAATTTACCATTGAAAAGAATAATTATGAAAACAATATAAAAATCCTAAATGATAATAATAGTAACGCTAATAATTTTGATAATCCACAAAATAATTTACCACAACTAGAAGGGAACCGCAATCAAAACTCTAACATCGACATCGAAATGAACAGCAGTCAAATTGTAGAAAAACCAATCGAGGTCGAAATTAATACTCCAAACATACGTATTACCGATGATGCGGCTCCTGCTTCTATGCACAATAATCCTGATTTCTTTAAAACATCAACAATGCAAGATAATGATAAAATAAGAACAGTTGGAGGTAGGGTTATTCCTAAGCTATCTCCGACCTTAGCAATAGGTTTATTAATACTCAATATATTTTTTCCAGGACTTGGAACTATGATAGTAGGATGTGTCTCAAAGCAAAAGGATGTTTGTTGTGGATGGTTTTGTATTGGATTTTTACAAATGATATTTGCTTCGTGTATTTTTGGATGGGTATGGGCTATTATATCAGCATGTGCTATAGTGTCAGTTGCTAATGATCCGGAATATTCTGATAATGTGATAGTTGTTGTTAAACAGTCGAATTAAGAAAATTAAGAGAATTATGTGCATTAAGTGGTTAAAATGGATTAAGTGATTAAGTGGACTAAGACAGTATTAATATATACATATAGCTAATAAATTATTATAATTAAGTAAAATAGTAATTAGTAAGTTAATAGTAATTGTAATTTATTAATATAAATTAAATATTTTAAAAATATGGATTATAATAAAAATATTTTGATGTAAATATGCAAAAAAGAGCCCACCGAGGGGATCGAACCCTCGACCACCAGCTTAAAAGGCTGGCGCTCTACCGCTGAGCTAGGTAGGCTATATGATACTTATATATAAAATTGACTAAATATCAAAGCAATGAAAAAATAAATTATTACAGAATATTTATAATAATTTATAATATTTTAGTATATATTTATAATTTATCTATTAATAAAATTATCAATAAACATAAATAGAATTTATTTACTTATTAAGAGATAAATTTTTTATTGTTTATATATTTAATTATGTGTAATGATTAAACCATTCTAATATGATACTCACCATTCATAGTAAGATATTTCACGTAAGGAAACGCTTGATAATTTGACTTTTCTTGAATTTTTAAATATCTAACTTGTATTCCTGAGACAGTAAAAGATGGAATTTCAAACTTGACTATAATAGGTTTTTTTAAATGCTTATCACAATCACCTGTAAATATAATTAATATAATTAATAGTATAAATATAATTATTAATATGAAGATTCAATTACTATTTCTTATTGTAGGAACATTAAATTGTAGATTTAATCGTAATTCGGATTGCCCTGGAAGGTCTTTTAAATTCCACATAACACAGTCTTTATCGGGGATATATTTAAATGTTCCATTTTGAGTCTATGTAGATAATATAAATTATGTGTATTTACTTTAAAAACTGGATTCTTTAAGTCGTTTGGAACAGGGACCATAATTTCAACATTATGGGCGATTGACTTTACTCTATAATTACTTTTGGCCTTTATTCTATATTCCATTTTTGTTGTGTTTGTTTGTTCCATTTGAACCTCGACCCATATTAAAGGTTTTAATTGAGTATTAAGACGATAGTTTGCGAGTTCGAATGCGCCATCGGGAGGTATGAATTCTATAACTCTGTCTGTTCCGAATTTATTTATATCTACACATTGATGAAACTTCAAATCATCCATTTCGATTGTTCTACTTCTTGTTGTTCTTCCTGATACTTCAAAGAAGACTTTATCATTTAGCCCAAGTTTTAAGTTAGGCATTCCTGATAAATTACACTTCATATTAATTTGTCCGCATATTTCTGATCTTAGCATTTGTCCTTTAGCAGAAATCTTATAATAAGTTATTGAATATAATATATTATAATTACTATAGAGTTAACTCTCTCTACTACATCTAAAAAAGCTTGATTAACTTTATGTTTTATTCCTTCTTTTCGCCAAGTACAAGAACCGGCTAAAGTATTTGTTATATTAAGAGTGGGAACAGACATTTTATATGACTCTGTTTTTATAAATTCTTTTAATATCTTAGTCTCGGTAGTCTGAGGATACCCATGATCCATTATCTCGTCAAATATTTCATATATAAGCACAAAGTTATCTCTTATAGATTCTTCTTCTAATTGTCTAAAGTAGTCTATAAGAATTTCAACAAGCTTGTGTAAAAAAGAAAAAACCATTGTTAAATTTGGGTTTCTTTTAGATACAGCAACAACTAATAGTTATTATTATATTGTTAATCAGTATAATGTATGTAATATTTACCATAAATGTTGCTATGTTTAATCCATGCGTAATGAACGTTGTTAACTGAAAATACTGGTTTCATATTAACTTCCTCCAATTCTAATACTTTTCTCTGAAAGCTGAATTTATTTTAATTATACCTTTCACTAATATTTTGAGTTACTTCACCTCGATAATTTCTAAAAATTATTGGTTTTCCTTTTCTATCTAAAAAGTAAATTGCTGAAATTCCTGACATATAAATAATATTAAATAATTAAATTTAATTTTGTTACTATAAAATAATTAATAAAAAGTTTATATACGTATAAGATAACAAAAATAAACTTTTAAATATTATTGTTTTAATTCTTATTAACTTAATTTAACTTAAAAATTTATATTATTAATAAATAATAACTTCTTTTCAACTAGCATTTTATATTATGGTAGTTGATGTTTAGTATTTTGTCTATTCTTATCGATAACATTTAGATTGAATGTAAGTTCAGATATTGCTAAAATTTAAATTAAATTAAAAAAATATATAAATAATTACTCTTTTCTACTAATCTTTTAATTTGATACTCGTATTTTGTTATTTTTGAGTTTAAGTGTTTGAATTCCATAAGAATCTTTATTAATAAATATATTTACTTTTGGTGTAATAACAAATGATGGATTAAGATATTTATAAAACATCTCAGCATACTTAACAGGATGGTAATTCTTAACATAGATAAAATCTTCGAAGAATCTTTTCTTGTAGAAATACTTCAATTGTTTATAATTATGCTGAGTAGCCCATCCTTTCATATATGCTTCATACTCTTCATATAAAAGTTTTTTATCTTTTCTTACAAACATTTCCCAGAAGTTTTCTTTGTCCTTTTAATAAATATTTATATTTGAGTTTTATAATATTACTTGTTTGTTACACCTTATAACATCAAGAGTTTTTAAATTGAAGGAGTTTAAGATATCTTGATCAGCTATTGTGAGTCCATTTCTATTTTTCTTTTTTTCCTCTGGAAGTAAATTACTTTCATCTATTGCCATAATAAGTCTAAATAAAGTATCCTAAGAAAATATTAATAATTGTATACTTTATGGATTCTGAATATGTTAAATTTGAGTATTTCGTTTTCTCTTGTTATATCATTTGTCATAACAGAACTTTGACTTCTTAAATAGACATTTTCTCCTTTTGCTTCACCTGCTTTTAACAATTCTAGGAGAGATTTAATATTATCTGATGTTGGAACACAGATATCGAGCATATAGTTAAGTACATTATTTTTAATTTCTGGATGAGTTAAGAACACATTATAGTCAATAAATTTAAAGAAATTATCTTTTTCTTTAAGCTGGTCTTCATACGACATGAAATTATTAATAGTATGAACAGAAAGATTTAAGAGTTTATCAATAATAAAGTAATTTGTCTCATGTTCTAACTATTATACTTTAAATAATTATGCTTACCCAATTAGTTGTGAATTGAATAAACTTAGAAGGGTCGAACTTTCCGTCCCTAACCATTTCATATAAATCTCTTTGAATAACAGACTTTGTAATATTCTCCTTAATATCTTGAACATGATTTTCCAAGCATGTTATAGTTTTACTATCAAAAACTTGTTTAAAGTAGCACCAATCTCCTACATTTAAGATAATTCCGTCAGGAATAGGAACTCCTTCAAGAGCAGTAATTCTTGTTCTTGCATCAGATTTAACTTCTATTCCTTTATAGACCACCTCTTTTAATTCTTTGTCTTTAATGTATAAAAAGCTTAACTAAATTTGTAAAAATGATATATGTTTGTTAATGATTGTTAATGATTGTTTAATTATTATATAAATTGTTTATTACATCTAATTTGAAATCGTAGTATAATTTATGGTTAGCATTATGGCAAGCTGATTGATTGATATAAAACTCAGAAATGTTATTGAGTTTGTTATCTCCAATATATTGCTATTAAATTATATTAGATAAAATATTTTTATATTATTTATAATAAGTTATTTCTTACACAGTCTAGTTTCACAAGCCCTTCATTATCCAGAAACTTGGTAAAAACATCAAAGTTATTTTTATTACTTCCAAATTGTTTAGAAAATGAATCAAAGTTAACAAGTCCCTTCTGTAAGTTAGCTGATAAGTAATTCTTAAGACATGTGAAAAATTCCTTTTCTCCAGTTAAATTATATAAATAATTTAATAAACTAGCTCCTTTATATAGTGTTATTTCATCAAAATGGCTATCAGCTTCATGGGTGTCTTCTACTTCAGATCGAACTTTATGGTTTGAACTATATTGATCAGCTCTAAATGCTCTAGTTTTGTAAGAAGAGAATAGTAATTGGGCGTTGGAGTACTCTTTCATATACTCATCTTTAGACTATTTATAATAAGTAAGTATATATTAATAGTAAGTATATAGTAAGTAAAGAGTATTAAGTAAGCATATAGTAGTCTTATTATTATTATAATTAATTATCTTACAGTTTCTGATATAGTCTTTAAACAATGTAGAGAAGTAAACATTGAAAGTGCATCATTTAGCCATAAATCATTCCACCATATACTTGTTATTGCATTTCCAAACCACATATGACATATATCATTTGCAATTATTTTATTAAGAGCACATGCTTCCAGTTTGTTAGGGTCATTTAAGATAAAGTTTTCATCTATTAAAATACAGCCAACGTTTTGAATAGCTCTTGTTTCAGAAAAATAAGGTGTAAATACAATATCGAGTTTAGAGTAAGGAAAATCACAGCCGAAATTATCAATATACCAATTGAGGCATGCACGTGCTGTTTTCAAAACTAATCTCATTCCGTTTTCGGATCGGTATTTGAGTGCATCTCGGACGTAGACATTGATAGTTGGTGAATTTTTAGATCTAGGTAACAAAAGTTAAGGAAGTAAAGAAAGTAAATTAAATATTATAATATTAATATATTATAATAGTTACTTGTGTACATCTGATTCTTCAGTTAAGAACGAAAAATGGCCGCTGCAAATTTCAAACATGTATAATGGTATTTTGGCTGTCATTTCGAACTCTCGTATATTATAGAAATTTTCTTGAATTCGGTTTTTAACGGCAAATGATGATAATAATCTTTGGTAGTCTAAATTTGTGTTATTCTTAAGTAACTCCTCAATATTGGTAAACGCATTACTTTTACAAGCTCCTATAAATTTAAATTAATATTATAATTTAAGAATTACCTGATGAAATAGCATCAAATTCCTTATGAGTAGCTAAAAATAGTTTAATAGTTGCTTTTAAATCTAGTTGATTAAAACATGGAAATGCAGTATGTGCATAAAAAGGTTCAAAGTTTGTATTGATATAAGTTTCGAAGTCGTCTGATTTTATATATCTTAATCCTCCGTGTTCAGTATTTGAATATACACATTTAAACTCTATGAATATTTTATTCTTTTGTGCTAATTGGTTGGCATATAAGAAAAGTCTATCTTTATCATATGATGGAGTGACTTCTTTATCATTTATTACTAATTTAGTTATAATTCCATGAAAGTCAAGAAATGTGCTTTCAACTTTATGTAAAGCAAAATCAATCATAACACTTCCTTCAAATTCGTTATTCATTGTGTTTTTATCTTTTAAATTTAGGAATAGAGTATAAGTTAAATTTTCAGAGTTTACTATCAAGGCTCTTTGTTCGGCTTCATATTTTTGTAATGGGTATAAATTATTGTGTAAATCAGCTGAATTTAGTGGCTTCGATAGATATTTTTTGTAAAGGTAGTATAAACCAACAAGAGAAGTCGAGATACCAAAAATGGATAAATATTTTTTCCATTGTTTTTTGAAAGCTTCCATATTAAACAGAATATAAAATATGATTTTTTAATATTATCATTAATTAACGTATTTAAATGATAAATAATAATGTTTATAATAAGTAAATAATAAGTAAGTAATATTTCCTTACTTTATTTATATTAAAAATTTATTTATTTTATAAAAAATGAAGATTAAAATTTTAATTTCAGTATTTATAGTTACATTTCTCTTTACTTTTATTCATTCTTCTTCTTCTTCAAATTTAAAAAATAGTATGAAAACAGTTACTAATCTTGAGATAAGTTCTAAGGTAAAAACATATTGGACAAATTTATTCTCAACTCCTCAAGCAACTAATTGTGTTGGTAAAACTCCAACTAAACTAATGGCGATGGATCCTTATTATTTTGGACAATTTAAAAAGGGGAAAGGAAAATTTTACTGGGTTAAACAATGGGGTTTTGATAACTCTGCATACTTATTTGATTTTATCGACCCCGAAATGCGAAAAGATGTATGTGCAGAATTTAAACTAGTATACAATGAAGTATTTAAACTACCTACTAAAAACCCCAAGCCAAAAACAAAAGCAAAGGGTGTAGACCCAAGTCTTCCATTCGATCCTTGGAGAGATCCTTACGAACTTAAAAAGATGAATCCAAAACAAGCTTCCTTAATAGATTTTAAAATATATGAAAAGGCAATAAATACAGTACAATTAAATCAAGCGATTGATAAATATAGTTGGTTTAAAAATCCTTTAGTTAGTAATCCCGGTAAGAAAATGGTTAGTGATCACGATTTTAATAATGATGGAAGGTTAAGTCCTAGAGAATTTATTATTGCTGCGTTGAGAGTTAATGATAGAAAACTAGGTTCTAATGAATGTACTCTTTGTTTTGAAAAATCAATTGAAAAAATTGACGCTATATTTGAATTCTTAGATTGCGATAATAACGGACTTGTATCAGCAGAAGACATATTTGATGGTTTAAAAACTTTTAAAAGAAAAACTCAATTATGGAACTTTTACTCTTTAGCTAATCAAGCCAAGATTAGAACACATGTTACAAATGACTTTGTTTTAAAAAGTATGGCAACAGTAAATGGAAATTTAACAAAAGAAGAATTTAGAAGAGGTATGATATATGGATTTTGGAACCGTCAAACCGATGACTATAAAATTATTGATGATGATTCAAAAAATATTAAACATTTACGATGGAGATCCAACTCAATTGATATTAGTGCGGAAAGATACATTAAAGCAGTTGCAGGAGTAGAAATTAAACATGCTAAAGCAATGCAAGAAGCAGTAAGCGGTGATACTAAAGCTAAATCAAAAGCAAGTCAATCTAGTGTGTCTTCCTCATATCAAAAATTCTTTAGTTCAAGTATGAGTTCTAGTTCTTCAAGTAGTCAAAGCTCATCAAGTAGTTCAAGCTCAAGCTCAAGTTCCAGTTCAAGTAAGTCAGTCGGACTAAATGATATGTTTAAATATTAAACAAAAAGTAAAATATAAGACAACATAAGAATATATAGCTATTAGGTTATTACATTATTTCATATTAATAAGATAATTGAAAATTTATAAAACTTTTAATTAACTTTTATTGTTTTTTTATAATTATTTAATTAAAATATGGATTTTAGTAAAAGAAAATTTATGAAAAAGGAATTCGTTAATAGCGTTAACACTTGTCTCGAAGTACAAAAAACTCTTTCAAGTTGTATCAACGCTTCTGAAAATTTTGCAAAATTAAACAACAATAGTAAACAAATTATTAACAGAGCAACAAGCAAAGATTTTATAAGTAGTTATATCGCTTATTTTGCAAATCCAAATATGTCTTTTAGTTTAGATAAGGTAATGCTATTTGATAGCCAAAGCCCATTTTGGAATTATAAAGATAATAGAGAAGTATTAACAAGTTTACATGAAGAATGTAATTTATTATCTATGTTTGAATGTGCTAGAACTAACTTTACTATAGAAAATTTAGAATAATTATTATTGAAAATATTACACAAAAATATAAATTAAATTCAAGAATTAATTACTTTGAATTACTTAATTATTTTAATTTATTTAAGTATATTATTATTAATATATACTTAAGCAAGAATTTAATATGTATTACTTAGGAATACATTATAAAGTTGTTATAAATTATAATTTTTTAGTTATTATAAAATATTTGTTGTAAATTTATTGAATTTAATTGTTATTGAAAAGTTAGAAGAAAATAATATATAATAAATAAATAAGTAAAAATAATATAAACTATAGCAAAATATAAAATCTCTAATAAAATAATAAGAGAAATAATCTAATTTCAATTATAGTTATAATTAAAGTATATTAATATTAATATTTTAGAATAATATAACTATATAAAAATATGAAATTCTCCAATTTGTTATTATGTCTAATAAACACTATTATCGTCTTCGTTAGATCAACTAGATGTAAGAATTGGCAATAAATATAAAATAAATCAATATTTAGTTGATATTAACCAAAATGATGGAGTTTATATTGATATTGAATCAACTGTAGGTGGAGACACAATCAATGTCATTTTAGCAGTAAATTTACTATTATTTTATATATAATTCTCTTATATTATTTTGATTTACTTTTTTAATAGAGAAATAATGAAGGATGGGTCGGAATTGGTTTAGGAGAAAATATGACTAATGCAGATATGAATGTCGGTGTAATGCAGAATGCTACTAATTATATCCTACATGATGTTTGGTCTGTTGGTCATAAACAACCAGAAGAGGATACTGCAAGAAACGGTACTATGGATTGTTTAAATCCGGTTTTTACTCCAAAAAGTGAAGGACATGGATATAAAATTTCTTATTCAAGAAAGTTTGATACTGGAGATGTAAATGATATCGCAATTAAAGCTGTAAATTTATAATTTAATATGTTATTTTAAATTAGGACACAAATATGTCATTCTTCGTTGCTTACGGAAATGTATCAGCTCCAGATTATAGCTATCACGGAAAAGGTCATTATGCCTTTACCAAATTATTAATTGATTCGAAAACTGGAGTAGTATACTTTGACGGAAAAGGTCCTTCACCTAAACATTGCCCAAAATATGATTGTGACTCAAAATTAGCTTCATGTGGAGTTATGACTTCAAATGAAAAAGGAAAGAGTTCAATGCTAAATACTTGTTCAAACTCAACTGGATTCCAATGTTTATTTACTGAGACATTAGTCAATGCTAATGAATTTTTAGATGTTAAATGCACTGAAAAGCCAACAGAAACCAGAATTAGGTAACTATTAATAATTATATTTATTAAAGATATCCAGGAGAAGCATGTGAAGGTGATGAAGACTGTGTTTTAAACAAAAATTGTACATCAAAAAAATGTACTGGAAGTGCAAAAGATGAAGCCTGTACTAAAGATGATGATTGTTTAAAAGGAAACTATTGCAATGGTACTTTCTGTAACCCACAAATAAGTAAAGGAAATAAGTGTACAAAATCATCAGCATGTATTAACTCTGCTGTTTGTTATAATACTACCTGTACAAAGTAAATTACTAACTAATTTCTTTTACTTATCCCTATTTAGTTATTTCTCATTGGACATCGGTGCTGACCTAACCTTAACTGATCTAGGAAACCCAGAAGTATTATGTAAGTCAGGTTTAGCCAGAGAAAATAAATGTAATTCAATAAGTTATGGTGAAAACATGACTGTCGATTCCAAATCAAATTTAGTAAAATGCGACTGGTCAAATGATGCGAAATGTCATTATAAAAACTCAGATAATTCAACCTATGACCAAGCCTGTGAATGTACATTAAATGCTCAAGGAGATTCATACTGCCCCGCTGCACAAGCCGCAAGTATTTATTAATATTTAAATAATACTATTTTAGACAGTGATAAATTTACTTCATTCTATAATTCATTAAAGGACAGCTTCTCAAATAGTTGCCACACTATGAGTAGATATAATTGTTATGATACTCCTAAGAACACAGTAAATAAAGTAAGAGAAAATTCATGGGATACAACACTAAAACATAGATTTTATGATGCTGGTGATTGTGTTAAAAGTATTATGGGGGGATCTTCAAACTTTATCACTTATAGCCTATTCTTTGCTTTATTATTAGCATTTTTCTTTTAGTGAATTTATGAATAATGATTATTAATATTATTATTGGTATAACGAATTACAAACTTATTTGTTTCAATATTTATAATTATTTAATATATTAATATTAATTTTCATAAATAACTTAATTAATATTCACTAATAAAATAAATTAATGAACGAAGAAGATTACGACATGATATTTAAAGTTGTATTAATAGGGGACTCCGGTGTTGGAAAATCTAACTTACTTTCAAGATATTTAAAGAATGAATTTAGTTATGATACAAAAACAACAGTAGGTGTTGAATTTGGAGCAAAAAAAGTTGAAATTGATGATTTTAAAATAAAAGTACAAATTTGGGACACAGCAGGTCAAGAGAGGTATAAATCAATAACAAATGCCTATTATAAAGGAGCAAAAGGAGCACTATTATTATATGATATAACAAGACGTGAAACTTTTACTAGTATTGATAAATGGGTACCTGAACTTAAACAAAACGGAGATAAGGATGTTGAAATTGTTTTAGTAGGAAATAAAACTGATCTTGAAGATAAAAGACAAATTTCTATTGAAGAAGGAAAGAAAAAAGCTCAACAATATAGTAATAGCATATTAATAATATATAGATTTGGCATTTATGGAGACATCCGCGTGTAAAGCAACCAATGTTGAAGAAGCATTTCAACTAATGATAAAAGGTAATTGATATAATTGACTTATAACATTATACCTTATATTAATAGAAATTTTTAATAAATTCCATAAACAAATGGAAGATGAAGAGGAAGAAATTGATGTAGGACAGGCTCAAGTACTAATTAATGGAAAGCAAGAAAAGAAAAATAATTGTTGTATACAAATATAACATTTTCTTGAATGAATTTTTTTTATAATTATTGGACATTATTGCAATTTGCTGAATATATTTATATTATTTTTCATATAATTTATATTTTTACAAATAATTAACAAATATTTGATAAATAAGTTTAATTATTATGTTTAAATTATAAATTATTAGGTGGGGATTGGGGATTGGGGATTGGGGATTGGGCCCAATCCCCAATCCCCAATCCCCAAT
>Ga0100380_10004830_pt1 | contig 14026 bp, 9 predicted proteins | sample CryGeymeta201504_FD_80417 | JGI IMG/M metagenome (GOLD analysis project Ga0100380, IMG submission 80417) | Groundwater microbial communities from Crystal Geyser aquifers in Utah, USA - Crystal Geyser metaG 2015-04 | ecosystem: Environmental > Aquatic > Deep subsurface > Groundwater | place: USA... | reverse complement strand
CGCCTCTAAGGTGATGATGACATCTGGCACATGGATATTGGTAATATGTACCCGCGCTCCTGCTTCATCCAAAACGTCAATCGCTTTGTCTGGAAGGTAGCGATCTGTCATATAGCGATTACTCAAGCTCACACAAGCAGCAATGGCTTCGTCGGTATAGGTTACCCCGTGATGCTCTTCGTATTTCTCTTTGATATTATTGAGGATTTCAACCGTCTCTTCTGGAGAGGCCGGCTCCACCATCACGGGTTGAAAACGACGCTCTAATGCTCCGTCTTTTTCAATATACTGGCGGTATTCGTCTAAGGTAGTAGCTCCAATGCACTGCACTTCTCCCCTTGCCAGAGCTGGTTTGAACATATTGGATGCGTCCAATGAACCTGAAGCTCCACCTGCTCCTACAATGGTATGGATTTCATCGATAAATAGAATGACATCCTGCGATTTTTCGAGCTCGTTCATCACAGCTTTCATGCGCTCCTCAAACTGACCACGGTATTTTGTACCCGCAACTAAGGAAGCTAAATCTAGAGTTACCACCCGTTTATCGAACAACACACGAGATACTTTTCTTTGCACAATGCGGAGGGCCAATCCTTCGGCGATGGCTGTTTTACCTACGCCTGGTTCTCCTATTAATACTGGGTTATTCTTTTTACGGCGACTCAAAATCTGAGAGACCCGTTCAATTTCTTTCTCGCGACCAACAATTGGGTCGAGCTTACCATCTTCAGCCGCTCGAGTTAAATCACGACCGAAATTATCCAAGACCGGTGTTTTAGAACGTGGGTCTGGTTTTTTTGGCTCTTGAGAACGCTTCTCCTCACGGTAGAAATCTTCTGGCGAGTCGGTTGGAAACTCACTCTTCACATCGCTGATATTGTTTTCTAAGGATGATTTGAATACATCATAGGTAATAGCATACTGATTCAGTATTTGCGATGCGATGTTTTCCTCATCGCGCAAAATCGACAACAATAGATGCTCCGTACCGATGATATCCGCCTTAAAGATCTTGGCTTCGAGGTAGGTTATCTTCAATGCCTTCTCGGCCTGTTTTGTGAGTGGTATATTGATGAGGTTGCCTGAAATTCCAGCCGTTCCTTTAATGGCATCTTCTACCGATTTTTTCAATCGTAGTATATCCACATCTAATTGCTTCAAAGCAATCAGCGCCTTCCCTTCGCCTTCTCGTATAACACCGAGTAAGAGGTGTTCCGTTCCGATATAATCATGTCCCAATCGTATCGCCTCTTCCTTACTGTATTGGATCACTTCTTTGACCCTAGGTGAAAATTTCGCTTCCATTTAATCTTTCCTTTCTGGATGAATAATTTTAAATCTCTGTCTTGTCACTGCAAATAACTTTCGTCATCCTGACCTATGCGCCGAAGCTTTTTCAGCGAAGGTGCAGCCTGCCGAAGGACGATGCTCTGCCTTCTTTAAAGCTATCGGGGACTCTGCTCTTAACAAATATACTAGACTGCTCACCTCTAAACAACGTGCATACGGGCGAACTGTTGTGGATTAGTGCAAATCCTGTACTAAACTGTAAACAAAAAAAGCTGCCTAACGAATTAGACAGCTTTTGACATGTTTTAGTTGTATGCCTAGTGAATAATGGTCACTTTTTCCGAGAGTGTAATGCTAGAGCTGCTAATCTGACAGATATACATTCCCCCTTTCAGTGTCGAAACAGGTATGGATAAGTTGCTCACTCCAGCCTCTAAGCCTAATGTTTTCGAATACACTTCGCGGCCACTGAGGTCGAATAAACGCAAAGTGTAGGTATCGGCTTGACTTAGCTCCATGCGCATGGCCAATTGATGATCAGCCGGGTTTGGATAAAGTGTCCAATTGATTTTTTCAATATCATCAACTTTACTTCCAATGGTTACAACCACATAGCGGTTTAATTCATTTGCTTCATTTCCGGATGGATCTTCGGCATTATAGAAAATTTCATAGGTACCTGCTGCTTGGATATCTACAGCGGATGAATCAATCATTACTGAAAGATTAGCACCCAACTCATCATCACAAACATTTGCGCCAGGATCATTGATATTTTCTCCTCGTAGAATGAATAGGGTATCGGAGCCGATTAAACTTAAATAAGGTGGAATAACATTTCCAGCCTTGCTCATATCTGTTCTGTTTCTTGGCAAGAACTTCCAGTTTCCGAAGCTATTCACAAACAACCCTTGGAATACCGGCAGAAAGTCCAGTCCATTTTGATTCAGGGAATCGCTCACTCTATTCACAAACAAATCGCTTGAATAGTCATCGGCTCTCAATCCTGTAGGTGCCGATACATTTGGGTTGACTGCAAATTCACCAAAGTTAGACCCGATAATTGAATCGGCATTTTTCTGAACCACATAAACATCTTCCAAACGCATGAATAAGTTTTCATAAGGTTCTTTGTCAAATGTTGGGGAAACCAATGAGTCAAATGGCAGCATATACGGGGTAGCATCGCCATTACAGCGACTTAAATATTCCCAGCCATCAGCTCCAATTTCTTCGATAAAAGTAATACCGGTATTGCTATAGCGTCCGAAAGGGTTGCTTCCAAGTGGAATTCGTTCTGTTACGATGGCTTTTTTAATCCATACCGAATCTCCTCTGCGCCAATCTACGATACCGTCGCCTGTAGTAAAGCGAACGAATACAGTTCCCCAGGCGCCTTCATCACTTTGAATTGCGATTACACCAAGGTCATGACTCTGAACGCCCGACACTACCAATGCGCGGATGTCCGTGTTTGAGAGGGTATCAAACGCAAACACAGAAGCTCCATTCGGGAATGGCGTTTCTTGAATCTGCTTAATCGAATTTAAAGTATTGATTACTTTATACCCGCTATTCTTCGAAGCAGAATCAGGAGCATAAGCCGTGAAGTTATCATTATCTGTTGCTGAAATATAATATTTCACAAAACTTCCGTCGGCCTGTGCTGGAACACTTCCTTCATACCAATCTCCGCCAATATTAATCATAGGCACTGGAGTGAATAGTGGCTTATTATAGTCCACTGCATAATATAAGGTAGCATTCGTAACGGTTCCTTGATCGGTAATCTCTGCCCGAATTTTCACCACGTCGCTTGAGGTAGCCTGCGCTGGAGTTCGGTAGAGGTTAGCAATGGTCGGAGGTTCTACTGGAGTAGCCATATCGCTTGGTAAAAATGGGGCGATATAATATGTTTTGAAACCGGAATTCCCCGCTTCAGTGATGATACCACGGAGATATGGAATTACCGCACCATTCGCCGGTGGGGCAAAGTTTACAGGGGTATTTGGATCCTCGTCTAAGTCATCATTTCTGTAATAAGCCGAAACATCGCGCACTGGAATACGATTTCCATTGGCATCTTGTACTGACCAAATATAGCGTGGACCTGCACCCGGTGTTGGATTATAACATTGTACATTTTGCAATTCAATATAAACGCCTTCATACGGTTCTCCCGTCACAAACTGGGGTGTTTGAGTGCCATTGATATTTTGCATGAGATCTTCCAACTTCACAACTTTAGGAGCAATATTCGTAGGTCCAAGACTCACAACTTGAATCGGTACATTGATTACTGTCAATTGAGTTTCTCCTTGATAATGACGGATTACACCCGTTACACGAACGGTTCTTCCTTTCTTCATGTTTTGCTTAAATAGCACGACATTTTGATTGACTGGAACCACATTCGAATCATACATAACTTGAAGTCCGCTCCATTCCTCATTGCCTGGACGTTGAATCCATGCAGCCTCGCGGTTAGTGCTTAGTCCATATGAAATTGGATCGAATGTAACTACTCCTTCCACCACAACGGTATCACCAAATGTTGAATTTTTGAATACCGGCTCGATATAGTCCGGAAGGGTATTATCCTGACCTGGCGAGTTAAACGTAATTTGCGCCAAGCGGTTGGCATTGATAAATTGCACGCTATCAATCGGCACCAAAGGATATTGGGCCTGTACTTGGAAAAAACCAAGCATCAAACATGCGAGTAATACTACTTTTTTCATACCTATTTTATTATGACAAATGTTCCTGTTTGTACTTTTCCTGTTTGCTTATCGCGGACCGTAAAAAAATACGTTCCTTGGGCAACTGATGTTTTACTGCTTGAAAGTAAGTCCCAAGCATGTTCTCCCCCGCTAAAATAGCTTTTTGAAGGATCACTTAAATCTTCAAACCAACCAATATCCTCACCTTGGTAGGTCTCTGAATTATGGTCGATGGTTGTCACCAAATCACCTGATATCGTATAGACTTGAATCGTACAGCGTGAAGGCAGATTAGTAAAATAAAGCTTTCTATTCCTCGACCCTGTTCCATCCCAAGCTGCACCCGTTTTATAGGGGTTTGGGTAAACACCAATTCCCGGTTCCTGTTTCGGATCATTAATTTCCTGTGTTCCTGTTCCGGTATAAACCCGGAGGGAGTTTTGGGTAAAGGAGGATTCGAGTGGAGGAAGATTTAAATCTTTGTCGCCTTCATCAAATGAGGTAAGAATAAATAGATACTGCCACCCATTCAGCAATCCATTCATTTCAAATCTATACCAATAGGCGGTGGTATCTCCTTCAAAATACATGGGCTGTGGCAAACGAATTTGAGAAAACCCATTATTTAGTCCAACATTATTTCCAGTAGAATCCCATTGGGCAACCAAGTTCGCTTTATTCAATAAGTCCAAACCTAAGTCATCGCCAGGATTCGTTCGGTAGAGTCGGAAACCTTCAAAGTCTTGTTTTTTAGAAATTGGGTCCACACTAAACAAGGCCGATTCATTCCAATATAATGTCACCTTTTTATCTTCTGGAACCACTTTAACTTTTGGCGTAGCAGGAGGTTCTGGTAATACATAGCGCTCGAGTTGTCCATTCTGGTTCAAGTCTTCCCCTGCATCAAGTTTTCCATTAGCATTCACATCCTCGCCTAAATAAGTACGGTAGGCCCATCCGAGATTTCGGTATAATTCCTCTCGTGCTTCAGGGTTATCAACCGAGTAACCACCAACTGGCGTACTGTTTTGCTTGGCAGCCACATAGGCCACGGTATAGGTAAAGGTTTCTCCTGGTTCAACAGAAACAAACGGTCCGATAGAAGCGAGTTGAATTAAATTGCTTCCCAAATCCAGCTGAGTGCGCACTGTGGCTGAACCAAAATTCATGCTTGTTCTTAAGCGATCATAACGCGTTAGATCGTCGTTTGGTGGTACAAAATCATTGGAAGATGAGGATCCATAGAGCCAAAAATTCCCAAGCACCTTAGGCGCCGGATAACCGCTATCTAGAAGGCTTTTTTTATTGTCTGGATGAAAAAACTGTCCTCTCCATTCCGCTCCTAGGATTCTTAAAGCGGCGTAATTTCCTGTAAAATCAATATCGTCGCCATATTTTTGATAGACGGCAATGGTTTGTAAGCTATCAAGATAGAAGCCTGCACCTTTATTGTAGAAGGCCGAACCTCCATCTTGGGTAACGTTCAGGTTTCTCACTACCAAATCATTCCAGTTACCCACCCAAACTGAGTCCCAAGTATCGGTCGAGTTATTGGTGATTTTATAATCGACAATGACAAAATAATCAGCAAAGCTAAAGTTCCAGGCATAGGTGCTCATTTGAATATCAGCACCTAATGGGAACTGATGTTCGGCTATTGGTGTAGAGGTTCCCGGGATGATGATATTTCTATCCGTAAAGTTGACGTAGAAATCTTGATGCGAATTAGCACTATTACTGAAAACCGGGCTAGAAGGCAGGGACGAATTTTCGCGAATGAGGTTTACCTGTGTGAACTCAAAACCAGCCGAGCCAGCACGATACCCCGAGGAGGCATCCACTGCTGAGCTACTCACCCGGGTTTGTCCATTTACCCGCGCTCCTATCCATATACCGGCCTCGAAAAGATTATTGACCCCAGAGCCCAAAGGATATTCCATGGAAGGTAAGCCACTATTGCTGGTAACCACCTGTGGACGCCCTAATGTACCTACATTGGAGATGCTTAAGCCTATATTTCCTATATCAGTTGCCCGCTGATCGAAGGGAACCTGCGCACCTGCATAAGAAGCGGCGCCAATTGAAAGTCCGATTAAAACGGCACGGACAGCATAACGAAGTGAATTAAATTCCATTCGTCAGCAAATTTAATGGCTTCGAGGCGTATTGCCATTATGTGTATATTAAGTGTGTACAATTGGTATAAATCTGTTGTGAGTAATCCACGATTTTATCGGGAAAACTAAGTTAATGCCTGTTCATTCAGCTTTTTAAAACACCTAAAATAGGGGCTTCACGCACAGGGTTGAAAAGCAGGCAGCCAACAATGTGGAAAAGGTTTTCAATATTGATAAGGACTTAAGCATCAAGCTTCGTGCTTACCCACATTTCATGCACACCCGCACATTCCGATGTGCATAAGTAATTGGCCTTTCTAGAAATCGGGAATCAACGTATTTTTGAATCGGGAAAATGAACGAAACAGATAACAAAAAAACAGGAAACAGAAAGCGAACCTCCAATTCCATTAGTGATATGGTGATTCAGGGCAAAGTACAGCCCCAAGCCCAAGACTTAGAAGAGGCAGTTTTGGGGTCGGTTATGCTCGAAAAAAATGCGTTAAACGACGTCCTGCAAATTCTAAAAGTTGAACATTTTTATGTGGATGCTCATCAACATATTTGGGAGGCTATTAAACGTCTGTTTGAACGTTCAAAACCCGTCGATATTCTTACCGTAACGCAAGACTTACGTCAAGAAGGCTTACTTGAAGCTGCGGGTGGTGCCTTTTATATTACCCAGCTAACCAATCGAATATCTTCTGCTGCCAACGTTGAATATTATGCGCGTGTCATCACAGAAAAATATATTCAACGCGAATTGATTCGTATTGGTTCTGAAATGGCCACTGAAGCCTTCAGTGAAACGGCCGATGTATTAAAGATGCTCGATAAAGCACAAGGGGAAGTATTTGCCATTGCCGAAGAGAACATCAAGAAAAATGCAGAAAGTATAGAGACCATCTTAAAGAAGGCCATCAAAAATATTGAAAATGCCAAAGACCATGAAAGTAGCCTCACGGGGGTGCCTTCCGGATTATTTGCACTGGATTCACTTACCAGCGGCTGGCAAAAATCGGATTTGGTGATTCTTGCGGCACGACCGGGCATGGGTAAAACCGCCCTCACCCTAACCATGGCCCGTAATGCGGCAGCAGATCACGGAAAAGGTGTTGCCTTCTTTTCCTTGGAGATGTCGGCCGTACAGTTGGCCTTACGTCTTATTTCTGGAGAAGCGGAGATCAACCAAGAGAATCTGCGTAGTGGAAAGCTGAGCAACCAAGATTGGGAGCAGCTCACTTCACGACTCACTAAATTAAATGAGTCAAAGCTCTTTATTGATGATACTCCGGCCATTTCCATTTTTGAGCTCCGCGCCAAGTGCCGTCGTTTGAAAGCACAGCATGATATCGGACTTATCATCATCGACTACCTCCAGTTGATGCGTGGCGACGATAAAGGTAATGGTAACCGTGAGCAAGAAATCTCCTTGATTTCGCGCTCCTTAAAGGCAATGGCAAAGGAATTAGATGTTCCTGTAATTGCACTTTCCCAGTTGAGCCGCGCGGTGGAAACCCGGGGAACCAGTAAGCGTCCAATCCTTTCCGACTTACGTGAATCAGGATCTATCGAGCAGGATGCGGATATGGTGATGTTCATTTACCGTCCAGAATACTACAAACTCACCGAGTTCGAAGACGGAGCCCCAACCATGGGTAAAGCCGAAATCATCATAGCCAAAAACCGTCACGGTCAAACGCAAGATATCCGCTGCCGCTTTGTAGGTCAGTATGGTAAGTTTATGGATGATGATGATACCCTCGGTTTTGCCGGTGATATAGGCCTCACGGAAGACCTTCGCTTTGACAGCATCACCATGCCGTCGAAAATGAATGATATGGATGATGATCCGGAGAACCCAGCCTTTTAAGAGCACTCGTTTGGCATTGGGTCCTTTTATTTCAGCTAACACATGAGTTCATCGTGATGAGGAGTGACGGGATGAGGAGTAACGGGAAGAGCAAACGGCGGCATTGATGTTTGTTGAATTTTTGTCAAATTTCGTGATGGATACTGCATGAAAGGAGTTTAGGCCTTAATTTTATGTATGCCTTTAATCAAATCACACCGTGAGTTGCGGGTTTATCAAAAATCTGTAGAGATAGGAATGTTGATTTATGAAGAAACCAAAGCATTCCCAAAATCCGAAGTTTATTCCCTTACTGATCAAATAAGACGTTCATCACGATCAGTTTCAGCGAATATTTCAGAAGCCTGGAGAAAACGTCGTTATGAAAAATCATTCATAGCCAAACTCTCGGATGCCGATGGAGAAGCTGGCGAAACGCAAACTTGGTTGGAATACAGCTACCGGTGTGGCTACTTACCGCAAGCTAAATATGAGACTCTTCTTGAAGAATACGAATCAATAATTCGCATGATAGTCCATATGATGACCCATAGTTCCAAATGGACCCTCTAGCAACTGGGAAAATTCAATTACTCCACAAATCCCCTCATCCCGTTACTCCTCATCCCCTCACTCCTCATTTTCGACTCCTGAGTGATCAAAACATGACTTAATCAAAACCCACTTCGTCCTCCACAATGTACTGCGGTCTTCCCTTCACTTCATCCAAAATATTACCGATATACTCACCCGTGACCCCAATAGTAACGAGTTGAACACCTCCAAAGAAGATGATGGTAATTAAGGTAGATGCCCAGCCTGGAGTGGTGGCAATTCCTGAGAATTGGATTACAAGGACGTAAATTGTTAGAATTAGTCCGATTAGCAAACTAAAAACGCCTAAAGTGATCGACATCTTCAAGGGTTTCTTCGAGAAATAGAACATAGCGATGGAAGCCAGTTTTAGCATTTTACTCAAGGGGTATTTGGTTTCCCCTGCCACACGAGGGTCTCTATCGTAGTAGATCGGTGCTTGCTTGAAGCCCATCCAGGCAATGAGTCCGCGGATATACTTGTTCTTTTCACCAAGACCTTTGAAGGCGTTGATTACCTTTCGATCAATCAGGCGGAAATCTCCGGTATCCACGTCCAGATTCACATCACTCATGCGATTGAGGATACGGTAGAACCATTTGGCCGTGAGTTTTTTGAACCAGGTCTCCCCGTTTCTTACACGACGAACTCCATACACAACATTGGCTTCTTTCTCATGATGCATTGCGACCATGGCCTCGAATAGCTCTGGAGGATCTTGCAAATCGGCATCAATAATAATGGCTAAATCACCATTGCAATAATGGATACCTGCACTTACGGCTGCTTGGTGACCGAAATTTCTTGAGAAATTTAAAACCTTGACTTCCTTATGCGATTCGGCATAAACTTTCAAGATAGAAAGGGTGCTATCGCGACTTCCATCATTTATAAAAATGACTTCTGCCCCTTTATGCCAATCCCCTTTAAGCGCAGCCATTACCCGATCAAAGGTTTGCGGGAGCACCTCTTCTTCATTGAAGCAAGGGATGATGATAGACAGATAAGGAAGCTTACTCATTGTTATAGCGGAATATTTCCGTGTTTCTTACGTGGCATATTCGCCACTTTATTTTCTAACATGGCAAAGCCACGGATTAATTTCTGTCTCGTTTCTTCCGGATGAATTACCTCATCAACGAAGCCACGTTCTGCAGCGCGGTATGGATTGGCAAACAAAGTTCCGTATTCGGCTTCTTTTTCTTTTAAAGCTTCTTCTGGGTTGCTAGATGCTTGAATTTCTCTTTTGAAAATAATTTCCGCTGCTCCTTTCGCTCCCATTACTGCTATCTCCGCAGTTGGCCATGCAAAATTGAGGTCGGCTCCAATATGCTTGGAATTCATCACATCATAAGCACCACCATAAGCTTTACGGGTGATTACCGTCACTCTTGGCACCGTCGCCTCACTAAATGCATAGAGCAGTTTTGCACCATTGGTTATTATTGCATTCCATTCTTGATCCGTTCCTGGTAAGAATCCTGGAACATCTTCTAATACCAATAGAGGGATATTAAAACAATCGCAAAAACGGACGAAACGTGCCGCTTTTTGGGAAGAATGAATATCCAATACTCCTGCTAAGAAAGCAGGTTGGTTGGCAACAATTCCTATACTTCTACCCGCTAATCGCGCAAATCCTACCACGATATTCTCCGCAAAATTCTTATGAACCTCCAAGAAACTATCTCCATCCACAATTCCGTCAATCACTTCACGGATATCGTAAGGCTGATTTGGGTTGTCGGGAATAATATCGTTCAAAGCCGGACGAGATTCGTTGCCGCTCTCATAAGCTACTTTTGGTGCTTTTTCTTCGCAATTTTGAGGCATATAGCTCAAGAGTGCTTTGACCTGATTAATGGCTTCAACTTCATTTTCACAGCTAAAATGCGATACACCAGATTTAGCTGAATGCACCGACGCTCCTCCTAATTCTTCGCTGCTTACTTCTTCGTGGGTTACTGTCTTTACCACATTCGGACCCGTTACGAACATATAGCTCGACTTCTCAACCATCAAGATAAAATCTGTCATGGCTGGAGAATAAACCGCACCACCAGCACAAGGCCCCATAATGGCCGAGAGTTGAGGAATTACGCCGCTACTCTGAACATTACGGTAAAAGATATCTGCATAGCCTCCAAGTGATACCACTCCCTCTTGGATACGTGCTCCACCTGAATCATTCAAACCAATGACCGGTGCCCCATTTTTCAGGGCCATCTCCATAATTTTTACAATCTTCTCTGCATGAGTCTCGGATAAGGACCCACCAAATACGGTGAAGTCTTGCGAGAACACATAGGTCAGTCTACCGTTCACTGTTCCATAGCCGGTTACTACTCCGTCGCCAAGGAACTGTTGGTTTTCCATCCCAAAATCACGGCTTCTATGTTTCACAAAGGCGCCCACTTCTTCAAAGCTTCCTTGATCAAGCAATAGGTTAATCCTTTCTCTGGCCGTGAGTTTACCTTTTTTATGTTGACTTTCTATTCGTTCTTGTCCACCTCCTAGGGAGGCTTCTTCACGCATTTGGTTAAGCTGTTCTCTTTTGTTCATATGCTAAAATAAATCAGCGATGTCTTCTGAAAAGGCAATATTATGGTAAACTGCCTTGACATCGTCATCGTTTTCTAGATTTTGTATCAATTTTAATAGGGATTCCGCCTCAGTCCGGTTTAATTCTTTACTGATGATTGGTATTTTTTCGAGTCCTGCCGACTCCGGTTCTATCTGATTTTCGGCTAAGGCCTTTTGCATGTTACCAAATTCCTCGCGCTCACACTGTACATTCACCCTGCCCTCTTCAATCTCCACTTCTTCGGCCCCCATATCAATAAGTGATAATATAAACTCATCCTCGTCTTTGCCTTCTGGAAACGGGAAACGAAATATGCCTTTATCAGCAAATACAAAGTCTAAGCTTCCATTGGTACTTAGGCTACCTCCCCCTTTTGTAAGGAAAGACTTGACATTTTGAAGGCTGCGGTTTGTATTGTCTGTCGTACATTCAATAAAGAGGGCCACTCCATGCGGACCATAGGCTTCGTAACTGAGGTCCTGGTAATCTTCCCCTCCGACTGATGCTGCTTTATTGATTGCTCGCTCAATATTGTCTTTCGGAACAGAGACTCCCTTGGCGTTTTGAATCGCCATCCGTAGTCGTGGATTCGACTCAATAATCGGCCCACCGACTTTGGCTGCTACCATGATCTCTTTAACAAGCTTGGTAAACAACTTCGACCTACGTGCATCTGCCGTGCCCTTGCGGTGTTTGATATTCGCCCATTTACTGTGTCCTGCCATAATGTATGCCCTGCGAAATTACCCGATTCAAGGCTAAAATGCATGGATGAATTGGTTTTTTAAAATGTGAAGACTTCTAGTATCGATCTTAGCACAATGAAGAGTGCGGAAGATGAGCTTCTGTAAGCAAAAAAAAGCCCCGAATACCTATGTACTCGGGGCTTTTTTTGAATAAGTTAAATTATTTGTTCACAGAGAATTTGTTACGTGTAACGGTATTACCCATTTTAATTTCGTAAACATATACTCCATTTTTCAAGTTTCCTGCTTCAATTTCAACTTCTTGATTTCCACCAAATACATCAACAGTTTGTTCTGAAACCACTTTACCTGCAAGGTCGTAAATACGAACGCTAGCTTCACCTACTTCAGAAGCTTCAAAGCTTACTGTTGCAGTGTTTCCTGTAACAGGATTTGGATAAAGAGAAGATTGAAATTCGTCCATTCCTTCTAAGCCTTTAGGATTCTTGAATGTAATTGAATTACATCCTACGTTGTTTCCACCGGCTACATTGTCGCGTACAGTATCCACACCAGAACGTTGAATTAACACTACCAATGCACAAAGGTTAAAGGTTCCCCCTTGGTTACCTTGAATCGTAATACCTTTTACGGTAAATGATTCAGAAGATCCATTTGGAATATCTGAGGTGGTGGTCAAAACTTCCGTTCTGTTTTGAATTTGGTTACCAATTACCAAGAAATAAACCAAGCTATCTCCAGCTTTGATATCATCAGGACCTGTATTGGTTACTTTAAGGTCCATGTCAAATGGAACTTGATCTGTTACGGTACCACCAGCAGGAGGGTTAATCGTTTCAACAGAGATGTCAACAATTCGTTGAGCTGATGCCATAGAAGCACACAGCATTAGAGCAAAAGCAGTAGTAAATAGTTTCTTCATTGTGTTAAGTTTAAGATTCGTCAAATAAAAATAAAAAATAAGTCAGTAAAAAGTATTTATTGTAAAAGCTCTTCTAATTCTATCAAATCAATGTTTTTTAACACAAAATCATCAGAATCAATCAGATTTTCTGAAAGTGAGAGCTTTTTCTTCTGTAAGGACAAGATTTTCTCCTCAACGCTGTTTTTAGTAATGAATTTATAACTAAAAACTTTCTGCGTTTGTCCAATCCGGTGAGCGCGGTCTATTGCTTGCCGCTCAACACTCGGGTTCCACCAGGGGTCTGCCAAGAAAACATAATCCGCACTTGTCAGGTTCAAACCTGTTCCGCCTGCTTTTAAACTAATCAAAAAGATGCTGAGGGTTTCATCCTTGTTAAAACGGTTCACTTCTTTGAGGCGGTCTTTGCTTGAGGTAGCACCATCTAAATAAGCATAGCGAATGCCGCGTTCGTCAAAATAGGCACGGAAAAGCGCTAGGTGTTTCACAAACTGCGAGAACAAGAGAATCTTATGTCCTTCTTGCATCGCTGTTTCCAACATCCTTGTGATCTCTATAAACTTCCCTGATTCACCTAAGTACTCTGGATTCGCCAATTTAGGATGATTGCTCATTTGCCGCAAAAGAATGAGTCCTTTTAAAATCTGAAGCTTCGATTTTCTAAATCCTTGCTCAGAAACCACCTGCATGATTTGATTTCGGAAGGCACTCTTTGTTTCATCATAGAGCTTTTCTTGCTCGCTAGTCATCTCACAATAATGGACCAACTCATACTTATCGGGTAAGTCACCGGCCACCTGATTTTTGGTTCTGCGCAATACAAAAGGAGAAATCAGCTGATGCAAGCGTGCTTTGGCTTTCTCATTGCCCTCCTTCTCAATCGGAATGGCAAATCGTTTTTGGAAATAGGAATAACTGCCGAGCAATCCCGGATTAATAAAATTCATCTGCGACCAAAGATCAGAGATTGTATTTTCTATTGGTGTTCCTGTCAGAACCAAGCGGTGCTTGGCTTTAATTTCTTTGACTGTTTTAGAGGTGAGTGCCGCCGGATTTTTAATGGCCTGACTCTCATCTAAAATTACAAAATGAAATGGCATCTCTTTCATCCATTCAATATCCAATCGCAATACGCCATAGGTGGTGATCACTAAATCATATTGTTGGAATACGGCCTTGCTTCTACTTCGTTGTGATCCAGTGTGCACATACACTCGCATTCCTGGCACAAAGG
>Ga0100380_10004829_pt1 | contig 14028 bp, 6 predicted proteins | sample CryGeymeta201504_FD_80417 | JGI IMG/M metagenome (GOLD analysis project Ga0100380, IMG submission 80417) | Groundwater microbial communities from Crystal Geyser aquifers in Utah, USA - Crystal Geyser metaG 2015-04 | ecosystem: Environmental > Aquatic > Deep subsurface > Groundwater | place: USA... | reverse complement strand
GTAGCTACTTCTAGTAATGTTGAGGGCGAAGACGCGGATGGCGGCAAGAAAATGCCAGCAAAGGCAACGGAGACAGAGCTGGAGGCATTGCGCACTACCTGTTTCGAGCAGGCATCTTTGTCGTATTCAAAGACTGCGGCACTCATTCAGCATATTGTACCCATGAAGCCACCGTATGTGGCCGAAAACGAAAAACCAGTAAGGCCAGTTATACACTTGACCAAAAAGGAAATGAAGCGACAACGCAAACTCCGTCGACAAGATAAACAAAGAGAACTTCAAGATCGGCAAGCAGCCGGTCTGATAGCACCACCAGAACCTCGATTGACGCTCAAGAATTTTATTCAGGTATTGGGTGATCAAGCGTACCTGGATCCCAGTCAAATGGAACAAAAAGTGATGGAGCAGATTCAGGCTCGTCAGCGGGCGCATTTGGAGCGCAATGCGGCCAATAAGTTAACCAAGGAACAACGAGCTGCCAAAAAAATGAAAAATCTCGAAAAAGATGCTGCCCAGGGTGTTACCAAGGTTGCACTGTTTTTCGTTCAGGACATGTCGCATCCCTATCATCGCGCTAAAGTGGATTTGAATGCACAGCAACTCATGATTACTGGTGGAGTATTGGAATGCGAAAGTCCATCCATGGCCTGTGTAATTGTGGAAGGTGGTCCCAAGGCCATTCAAAAGTACAAACGACTCATGTTGGTTCGCATGAAATGGACCGGGACAGATGAAGATGACGAGGATGACGATAATGATGACGAATTCGAGGGTGAAGGCGAAGACGCCACCAAGACGCACAAATTCAACAAGAACAATCGGTGCGAGCTGGTTTGGGAGGGCCTGACTGTTAAACGCGTGTTTCCCAATTTTGTCTTTCAATCTTGTGAAACATCAGCAGAAGCCAGAAAAGTCCTCAAGGCAAAAGGAGTGGAGCACTATTGGGACCAGGTCATGGAACATGCTAAAGGGACGCGCCGGGGATTTCAATTAAAGTTGGTAGAAAGCGATGATGGTTTCGGTGAAGATGTCATGGACGAAAGCTAGGTAAAGAAGTTATGCTAACACGTGCATGAACGAGTTCTGCTTGCCTTTATTAACGTAGCTGCATCCTTGCTTAAGGATCTACTCTAGCATAAACGATTACTTCTGCAATCCTTCCTTCCGATGCCCGTAGGTTCCCTGAAATGATACTGTATCAATCGTGTCACTTCATCTTGTCTATTGTCAGCTACTTTACGCCTTAAAAAATATTAATGAATTACCCTTCGCAGCTGGCAATACCAAAAGCTTTCCCAAAGATGGAAAGTGTGTGAACCAAAAGAGAGGTTTTTTTTGTGAACATATTATTTTGATTTTTGGCGACGTCAATCGTGTCAAGTACAAATGTTGGTAGCTGTTGCTTTTCGGAAATCCGAAAGTGAGGAGTAGCAATGAAGTTGTGTCTAGGGTATTGGTACGTAGCGCCTTCTAAACTAGTATAGTAATATAGCTATCAGAATAGTTCTAGTTGAGTAGTTTGTTGTTACTATGTAGAGCAATAGGTAAAAAGAGTTCTATTATTTTAATGTTACAATGATGCAGGCAGAGGTTTGTACAGAAGCCATGCAGCTATGCAGTGTGCTGTATTCACATTCAGACGCTGCGACCGCGCCAAGTCGTTTCTCGTCGTACGTAGCTTTAAGAATGAATCTGTTCCTACTGTACTTGGGAAAGTCTTAAAGTGTTGACCTGTTACGTGTTGTAATCATGGAACAGTGTCGCTTGGCAGGACGTGGCGCAGGTGCATCCTCGTCCATGGGAGAAACAGCCCTTGGAAATCCCTGATGCTTCACATATGTCTCATCTGCAACAGGGTTCTTGAGAGTGGTGGACAATTTGAAAGTCGGCACGAGGGCAACATTCGTTGATTCCATCAGGGCGTAGGCATCACTAAAGTCTCGGATTCCTTGTTGGGTAGCTTCTCGGCAGGATTGCTGTGTACATTCGTGAGCAATCTCGGCCAAATGGCAAGCACTAATGTCGGGGTATCGCGTTTGTGCCTGAACAATACAGGCCAGAGTAATGTGTTTGCGCCACTGCCGATCCAAGGATGTTCGGAGTTCCAAACCTCGCGTAATATCCGGAGGAAAGGCTAGAGGATCCTTTCTCAGCAGACGACAAGCCTCCCGTACACAACTTCTCATGGCTTCGATTTCGTGTGGATGGTACCATAAGTTGCACCATTGTTCTTCGTCGTTAGCAAAGGACGGCACCAGAATAACATGGGCCGGTTCGTCTTCAAAGGAGACTTGGCGATGCTGTGGTTGTTTGGGCTGTTCTTCGGGTGCCGAAAGCGAATACGCGTCCATCATGAATCCGCTCAGTAGATCTACAGAAGAGGTGTTTAAACTGGCATGCATGTCATCCAGCGACACAGGCTCAAGAAGATTCAAGTCGAAATCGCAATCACAATCGCAGCCGGTGACTTTCTCAATATGCATGATGTTGTTGGTTAGGGTAGTAGCTTGGATCATAGTATAGAATATAGAATATCAGTGTAAACAGATGGACGGACAAGGGCAGAAAGGGCTCGATGAGATTTTTATGAGGGCTTCCAGAAGAGTCTTATCAAACTCGCTCGTTAAGGTCGTCTCTCAGCAATTTAACCGGTGGCTTTGTTTTTGATGGATAGCTACTTTACTAGGGTAGACTACTACTTATTATTATGCGATTCGACAGGTTAATAAGTAGCAGCTGGTTACCAGCACTCCCCTGGTACTACTACTACTAGTCTACTTCACAGCTGGTTATTACTTATTTTTGATGTTTCATCGTTTCATCATCATCAGGACCAGTAGACTACCGGCCGGCGGTAATACATGTAACAGGTACTGGTAGTCATTGGCAGATACACTGTAGAACCTCGGCAAGAACGAATTCGCTTTTCAGTTGCCAAAACAAATTGACAGGCGGCGAAGTTTTCGGCGACGTCAGGTCGACCCATAAATATTCAATACCTGGTACAATTATTTATTCTTAGGTGCACTCAGATGAGAAAAAATCTAACTTGGGGAAATACCGTAGTTTTGAAGCACTGCTCACATCTACCCAGGTAGTCTACCTGGTACTATTAAATGAACCTATATCAATACCTTAAGTAAAGAAAGCTATTTTTAGCAGAGTGCCTGAAGAACTTACCTAATTTATGGCAACTGGTGTCATGGAACTTCTGCGACCGTACTGGTACCTGTTACCTGGTAGTAGTAACAACCTGGTACCAGCTACTGTAGTATGGTACGGTAGCGTGCTCCTACTATAGTACCTGGTACCTGGTATGGTACTAGAAAATCGACCATAATGATAATACCTGGTAATAATAGCAGTAATATTAAAAAATAATTATACTGGTTTTGGCAAACACACGTATGGAGGCAAAAAGCTCTTGTATCAAAAAAATGAATATCTAATTATATGTGCCTGCTCAATTGCCAAACAACTTTGAGGCAAGAGTCGTCTAATCCGGTGAAATTGTTGGTACCAGGTATCATACCAGGTACCTGTTACTACTACCCATTCTAGCTAGACTCGACTAGCTTGTAGTAGTAGTACTGGTACGTAATACTAGTAGTAGTAGTGAGCACAAGCCAGGCACCTACTAGTAGACTAGTAGTACCTGGTACTACTAGAGTCTCTCTATAGTAGTCTCTACTACTACTGTATTTACTAGCTGGAGGTGGAGAGTTGTTCTCTACTACCTGGTACTAGTACTGTACTCAATAGCTACCTGGTAAGTAGTACCGGGACCACGTAACAATAGTAGCCACTAGTTACTACTAGACTAGTAGGGTCGCTCGAGTTTTAGTAGACTAGTCTAGTCTAGTAGAGCGAGTCCTGCACGCCTTTACCCCATCTAGGTCTAGTAGCTATTTGGAGTAATAAGGTCGCTCTATAGGAGCAAGATTACTAGCCGGTTCGGCACTGCACACAACACCTGGAGGGGTGGGGTGGGTACTAGGTATACCGGGGGAAGTTGTTGCTGGGTACCAGGCACAATCCTTCGCGTCCGCAACACTTGCCACTTGAAGTGCATTGCTTTTTGCACATGAGGGTGTAAACAATCATAAAAGGAGCTGTGTACTAGACTACTTACTACGAGCAGTAACGATGAGCGGCCGCTACCATAATGATGAGGCCATGCACGACTGAGACGCATGATGAACACTGAACACAACGCGTAGCCGACTAGACCATACAATTTATTAGGTCTAGTTTAATACTGAGTTAAAGCATCATCTCTGTTTGTTGTTCATCACCTTTAGAACAACTACAGAATTCATATTTTCCAAAATATAAAGACGACTTTTTTTGAAGAATAGGAAGCTCTTCTCTTCATTCTCCATGTAGCATTAATGAATTGCATCCATTTCCACCTTTTACACTCCACACTCCACACTCGTCATCTCATCCATCTATCTATCCGAACAACGAGCAATTGATCAATAAAAATGGAACTCAAAAAAATTATTTTGGAATATGTTTGCCCAGCATTGGGAATGATATGTTCTAATCTAATGTTCTATGCTCCCTTTCAAGACGTGCAATCAGCCATTCATGCTGGCCATTTGGGAGACTTGAATCCCCTGCCTTGGGTATTCATGTTGGGAAATTGTTGTGGTTGGATCTCTTACGGATTATTGACTCGCAATTTTTTTATATTCTTTGCCAATGCCCCTGGATTCTTATTAGCTCTTTGGTTTAACTTGGCGGCCTCGAAACTACGATTTCTGGAACAGTTGTTGTTGCTGCGGGCAAGTAATGCAGATGTTGCTGCCGGTGCCAGTGTCATATTACGAGAAGAAGCACAGGAAGGAAGTACAGATGTGACAGCGGCCATGGTTCCTCTAGTAGCCACATCTCCTGTCGTTATCGGTAATAGAATTTCCACAAATACTTCGAAATCTCCCAAAGAACTAGAAATGCCTAACAGAGCTATAACGGAAGAAAAACCCGCCATCTCCACAGCAGGCCTGAGCAATGATATGCCGGAACCAGCGACACCAACACGAATGCAGCCTTTTGAATCCACAATTGACTACAAGCCACCACGGATCGATTTTTGGGCTCTTTGCATGACAACATTTTGGTTGGTGATAATATCCACTATTGGTTTTGGACAGAATTTATCGCACGACACCAAACAAATGATTGTGGGCATTTTTGTCAATTTAAACTTGGTCTTTTTCTATGGTGCACCCCTGAGTACCATTTATACCGTCATGACAGCTCGTAATGCGGCCAGTATCCATATTCCTACCATGATGACCAACACTGCCAATGGCGTGTTTTGGACGGCCTATGGATTGGCTGTTATGGACGGGTTTGTCTTCGTGCCCAATGGTTTAGGAGCTATTCTGGGATTCATTCAGATGACACTGTGCTGCATTTTTCCGCGAATTGAATCGGTACCAACAGCGGCTTTAGCAGCGTCGACTACAGTGTCGGCTAGTGCAGAAGCAGAAGCAGAAGCAGCAGCAGCAAAAGAGATTTTGAAAATAAAAACGCAAGATCAGTGTTCCAAAGAACAACAGCAAATGATCAGTGCCGAGCACACTGACGAGGAAATTGGTGTTGCAAAAGTTTGATGAGTCATGGAGGATTAAGAGATACCGTACTAAAGAGCCAAGCCGTTCTGCCTGTGCTAATCTTCACCTTCCCCTACTGCGGCAAATTGATATGAATTGACGAAGAAATGGAAGTACACAGGCGAGAGGAAGTGTAGAGCACAATTGCTTCAGAAGAGGAGAGGACATTTATTTGTTCTTTTGAGTTGGAACCGCCGAAGAACCCAAATGTATTGAATGGAACCTGAAATTGACGACGAGTCAACATCTACAATCAAAATCTGGCAGAAAGTCATCCCTCCAGAAAAGAAAAACAAACATTATTGCTTTTTAGTATTACACTACCTGGTATTACTCGTCGAGTATTTTTTTGTTTTGTTACGATGGATCACGAATATCCATGACTGACGTCATCATCCTGCCCTTCGCCAGGCAGAGAGCGAAAGATGAAAGGTTGGTGTGATGATTTTGGATTTACTTAAAAATTGAGTGAGTAGACTAGTAGAAGTGAGGACATATGTTACACATCGCTTCATAAAAGTATATTATTATCCTAATACTCCTAGGCCACCAAGTTACGTCGCAGCCGAACTTGATACGTTGTCTTGTATTCGGAGTAAGTTTTTCTCGACAATGGGGGAATGAAGAATAAACTTGTTGCAGAATATGCGTGTACATATGCGAAATCAACGTTACCTCCTGAACTTTTGGTCTCACCTCAGTCAAAAACTGCTTCACCCCCTTTTGTGAATCAAGCAACGTGAAGTGTAGGCCAATTGATATTACAAAAAGAAACATATCCATTGGCAATCATGATGATCATTCGAAAAATCGTGCTCTCCGTTTGTGCCTTGGCATTCACCTTGCTTCGCTGCGATGCCTTTGCAGAGTTGCCACAAAAACCGGCTCTAACGTCTCAGGTACGCGAGTCCAATTATTTGTGAATAAATACCATTCATTTTTTTCTTAGCATTGTCGTTTTGGTAGGTAACTTTTTTCCACTTCTCATCGAATTATTCGCTGCAGTCCTCGCTTTTCATGTCCCTTCCTACGAGAAAGATTGCCATTTTTGGTGGGGGTACTGTTGGAGGAGGAATTGTTGAAATTATCGGAAAGAAACAGGACTACTTTAAAGAGTTGACAGGACACGGCATTGAAGTTGTCAAGATTTGTGTACGAGATGCCAATAAGAAGCGCGACTTTAATATTCCAGCTGGCTGCGTTGTAACAACCGACTATGATGATATCTTGGATGACGATTCAATTGACCTGATTGTAGAAGTAATGGGTGGAACAACAGATGCCAAGGACGTTGTCATGAAGGCACTGTCCAAAGGTAAAGACGTCGTAACAGCCAACAAAGCCTTGATTGCCAGAGATTTGCCACAAATTGAGGCAAAGCTAAAGGACTGTCCGGGTGTGGAATTTCGTTACGAGGCCGCTGTTTGCGGGGGAATTCCCATTATTCGATCTATGCAAAGCGACTTTCCGGGAGATGATATCGAGATGATTAGTGGAATTATCAATGGCTGCACCAACTATATGTTGACTTCGATGGATAAAGGAGGAAAGTCATATGATGAAGCTCTCAGTGACGCTTCCGATTTGGGATATGCTGAAGCTGACCCTACCTTGGATGTTGGCGGTTTCGATGCGCGTTCGAAACTTCGTATTTTGATGAGACTTGCGTATGGTATTGATGTTGACGAGGAGCAGATTGCTTGCAAAGGTATCACTGATCTGAGTAAATTGGACTTTCAGTACGCCAAGATGATGGGAGGAACAATCAAACTCGTCGGTGTCGCGAAGAAAGTCGGCGGTGACAGTGTTGCTGCCTTTGTATCACCTTGCTACATTACGAGTGATGACTCATTGGCATCTGTCAATGGAGCTACCAATGCTGTTGAAGTCATTTCCTCCAATTTAATGGCATCTACCTATATTGGCCAGGGTGCTGGACGATATCCAACCGCAAACAGCTGTGTCAATGATATCGTTGCCTTGGCAAAGGGCGACAAATCTCCGATGCCATTCAATCCAGCTGAAACGTCAAAGAAATTTGTCAACAACTACGAGTCTGTCTTCTACATCCGTATTAAGTATAATGACGGCTTAGGAATCACTCGCCAATGTGGAGAAATCTGTGAAAAGCACGGTGTGTCGATCCATTCTATCCTTCAGAACCCTGTCACAAAACAGGATGACAATGCGTTTGTTCTTATTACGGAAAAGGTGTCACTTGAGAGCGTTGAAAAGGTCGCTAAAGACTTAGGAGAACTTAATTGGTGTAACGGGCCAACCTTCATTATGCCCGTCCTTCGCGAAGATTGGGTACAAGCCATGGCCGATTAGAACAGTCAAGCTAGCGCACTATTGTGAATTACAAATCGCTTTAAATGATGGGAATATTTTTAATCTACTACGTTCAAAATATATCTAAATCATTCAACCTCAACAGGCTGCAACAGAAGAATCCGCAATAGTCCCTTTCCAACTAGAGCCTCAAGTCTTTGTAGCCTTGGATTTCCTTGAGGAATGAGAAGAAAAATTGGATCGCTTTTTAGTCCCAGATGAGCTCTCCCCTGCCTCCTCCGCGTTCTTAGCTGCGCCCTTGTACTTTTGAACAAACTCCTCGATATCAAACTTGCGCCGGCACCCGTTATAGTTCATGTATCGAACTTTCCCAAAGACGTCATGCTCTTGCCATCCATGATCGTGAATTCCCATGATGCTCCATCCGACACCAGTGAAACTATTACAATCTCTACCATCAAGGGAATATTTGTCATTAAGATATTGTGCTGTTTTGAGGGCCACTTCGGGAGTTTTGCTCCACTTCAAGATCTATAAAGTAAATGCCACTAGTTATGTAAGCTATCAATCACCGTTACTTCCCAAAACCACAGCCTACAACTTACCTTTTTGGACCAGTACATGCGCATGAATCCATGCATATGTCCCTCCTGCACAAGCTGGAGCTGTGCAGCATTCCAGACGTCCTCATGCGTCTTGCCGTTCTCCAACTCTTCCAAAGAATATATATATTCACGGTCGTCAGTTTTGTGATCGTCGAGGGTGTCCTTGGCCCAATCATAAGCGGCCTCGAGACTGTCGTACTTGTCGAGTGTATAATAGACAAAGTTGTCTGCCAATTCTCGCCGAATAACACTTTCTTCTACATATGTTTCGCATCCTTCGGAATCCTTTCCTAACTCATCGATCTTCATTGTGAGCCTCTGAGCAGAAATGTGCCCATGGTTGATCCAAGGAGACAAATTTGAGCAGGCTTCTGCATTAGGGTCGTTGCGCAGGTCCCCAAAATCATCCAGTTTGTTACGACAAAAGCCTTCAAATTGTTTCATGGCGGCGTCTGTGCCTGGCTTTGCCCAGTCGACTGGCTTGACAGAGTTGTTAATATTCATATGATTCTCATACTCCTCGCGATTAAAGGAGGGAAGTTTGACACTGTTCTTGTTGGCAGAAATCGCGGGAAAATCTTGTAAATAATCATCCATGACCTTATGAATTTTCGGTCTAATTGTACGGGCTGCATACTCACGTTTATCACTTGCAGCCCAAACCGGGACAACGTTGTGTGTATCCACCTGGTAAAATGGCACTTGCTTTTCTTCCAACAATGGCAGTGCCTGGATTTCCATCCATTGACGGTACTCGCGAATGGGGGAAAAGTCACTCACAAGAACACTGACATCATTTTCTAGTACTTCCTTACAAACGGTCTCGCCGATCTTGTCGTGCGACTTCGCTTGAATTAAGTGTAGCGGAATATTCAAGTCTTTCAGTTCCTTGTAAACGAGTTCAACTCCACCCATCAGAAAGTCTGCATGCCGTGCATTAACGGGAAGATTCACTAGCGCAGGAATCTCCTCTTTTTTCATTGGAGGGGGAGGCAATGCGTAGATAACGCGTAGAGTTTGCCCTCGACTAGAAGCAAGGTAAGACGCCAAAGCTAGAGCCCAATTGTCTACCGTTCGGACATCGCGCTGCATCCAGTAAAATACTGACTTCCTTTCATCAGACTCTATCTTCAGATCATTTCCTGTAAGGACGCGAGTCCTTTCTTTCTTGAAACCATTAGGCAGAAGATCATCTGCTACGTGGTGCACAGGTTTGTTGGTGATTGGTGACATGCCGAGTCGGGAAAGTTGAGAAAAAGCTCTACTAGAATGAAGAGCAAAGCCTGAGATCAGCGGAGGTAGTATTGTAAGAACAAAATGATGAGCGAGATTACTAAATTATAATTTAACGACTTAGCCTAAATTACTTGTACAGCAAGTGCTTTATGGCAAAATCTGGTGACGGTGATTTATTGATCCGCTGCTGTTAAGATGTTCCGCGTGAAGTCATCTCACGAAATTCCTGGAAATGCCAAGAAAACCTGTCTGGAGTTGAGTCAGCGCGAATCGAAGCAACAAGATTACCGTGTTCATTTCAGTTACGTATCAGTGGGAGTCGAAAAATATGCATTAGCGAGTAGCAAGTGATTTTGCTCTACTGTAGTACGGTACCCTTCTTCAAAGTAGGTTATGACTTGCTACTACCTGTGTAAATACTATGGAGCTATATAATGCTTGTTGTTGGACCAGGGACAACGTCTTTTGAAGGCAAATAATTGTTCAATAGCAACAAATTGATGGTCGTAGTTAGTACCTTGCAAAGACCGATGGTGTAGTAGTTCAAACATTCGTCCTATCTAGTTATCTCTCTCCTCCAGTTTAGCATTGGTGGGAGAATACTTGTATTTTTGTATATGAAAGTGTGGTACAAGGTATATATTCATTAAATGGAAAAGAAAGAGCATCTGGTTGTCTCCTTTGAGTTTACAGTTTCAACCACACTCCCGATGTGCACTTGAAACCAGATCCAAAAGCGACCTGCATGACGCGGTCACCCTTCTTCATGGGGTTGCTCTTCTGGTGTTCCTGGATGTATTCCAGCTCGTACCAAATGGAAGAGGAGCTGGTGTTTCCGTAGTTCAACAGCGCCATCCGCGAGCCTTCACTGTGGTAGTGTTCCAATCTCATGTTCTTTTCAATTCCGTCGATAACAGCTCTTCCACCCGCATGGATGCAAAAATGATCGATTCCACGCTTAAAGTCAGGTACATAAGGCTTGACACGGGGGAGCTTCATGACCAAATTTTCACCACCGCTAACTTCTAATATCTGGGACAATTTTTTAAGAAAGAATCGGGCAGCCAACGAGATGACGACCATTGCCTGTTCGGTAAGTGGTAACACCAGCGGTCCGAGTGTCGTCATATTCTTTTCCATGGTTTTTCCAGCTACCTTGACAATATCTTTCGAAAGGCGGACTCCATGCTCGCCGTTCTCATCTTCTGTCTCGTACACGCAGTTAAAAGCCTCGGGACCAGATCCTTGCACGCGAACAGTGTGCAAAAGCTTGTACCAGGCACGACGACCATCCCACCAGTTGTTGGACAGGACCATGGCCGCTCCTCCGCATCGGAAGAGTGTATTTTGGATCAAAAAGCCGCGGTCGTTACCGTGGTAAAAGTTGGGAGTCAAAATTTCCGTCGATACGACCAAAGCCTTGGCGGAGTTGTGGCTGCTCAACATTTTTTTGGCCAACTCAATACTAATGAGGGAGGCACTGCATCCCATTCCCGAAAGATTGTAAGTCGCAACGTCAGGGCGCATTCCGAAATGAGAAGTCACCATGGCACACAGGGATGGAGTAGGAGAAAACAAGGAGCAATTGATGACCAAAATATCAATTTCTTTGGGCTTGACGTTGGCCTTGCGAAGAGCATTTTCAACAACGTCGAAGATGATTGCTTCGGCTTCTTTGCGGCTGGTTTCCATGGACCTGTCAGCCTTGAGCGGGTTGCCATTTTCGTCGTCTTCCAGACAGCGAACGATACCTGGAGGCCAGGCAGTGGCCTGACCAGTTCCAGAGCGCTCCAAGATTCGACGCAAAAAGTTGAGAGACTCTTCGGTGAAGCATCCTTGTCGGCGCATGACCTCCACGATCTCGTCTTGTGTCAGCTTCCAAGAATCGGGGGCTTTAAATGTGGCGAACGAGAGCAGGTACACTGGACTGTCCATGCGAACGATCCAGGCTCCCAGGAACAAGATGATGGCAGTCGTCTTGACAGCGGGGGAGAACAACTCAAAAACGGTATGGTTCTGGACCAACGATTCATAAAAGTTGAGAAAGAGGTCTTTGACGGCGTGTAGGATCTGGGAGATGGTTTCGAGTGAAAATTCTTGCGTTAAACCGACAGTGTGTACCTGTTGCTGGACCACTTGATGGACCACTTGAGCCAGCAAAACAAACACCCCCATTAAGAGAATTTGAGGAGCATGACTTCCAATAACATGACCCCAGTTGATCATTCTACAAGAGTCGAAAGGGAAAAAAGGGAAAACGAGAAGCACAAAAGAAGAGGTCAGATATAAAAGAAATTCCAAGAACAAAAACGAATCGACAGGCGAACATTCATGCAAACAAACCAAATGCATGGCACATGGCACTACTCACCCGATCAGACTGGACTTTCGCACGCGGTATGGACACGTAGTGTCTCCCATTTGACTGAAATCAGACTCGGATCCGGATCTTCGCATATTATTATTATTTCCTCGCTCGTTCATGGCGGGAGGGACACCATCGATGATAGTCTCGTTTCGTTTTTGTGGCGGCATTTCTCGTGTTCTTTTTTTGCTTTCGATTACTGTATTATTTATTCGGAGCGCTGGTTGATTTCTTATTGTTTTATTATGATTATTATTTGATTTTCTCGAATGAAATAAATAAATTAATTGTGATCGCACTGGCTAGCACTGTTCTTGTAACCTTGTTGATACTACTAGTGGCTAGAGTAGGAAGTAAAGCAAAAAAGATGTGATGAGAGAGTGGTGTCGTGCCCACCAACAAAAATCTCATCACGTATGGTACATGAAGTCGTCACTTTTTCAACAAAAAGTGATGACAACAACTTCTCGATCTATTGCGTGTTATCGCAGGACTCTTCACTGTGAAAGATGTGTACAATAGTTAGGGTTAGATATAAAGGTTGCGTGGAGATGTGGGAGGATAGTCTACGTGGCGGCATCTTGAATACAGCAGGACACTCAAATAAATGGATCTTGATGATTTGCCAGAAATTGTTTTAAAAATCACGGTGCTTGACTACCAGGTACTCGCTCTTCCTTCAATACTACTACTACTAGGGTCTACTACTGCTAGTAGTCTACTAATAGTCTAGCTAGTAGTAGTAGTAGTAACAATGATAGCTAGTAGTACGATAGACTACTGGGACAGTAAAGTTGAAAATATGTAGCCCTATCATTCAAGAGCGGTCGTGTCTGCTTGTATCTATTCATACAAGATAACAGTAGTCTACCTGGTAGCTACTAGAGTACTAGCTATAAGCAGTCGAGTACTAGTAGGTTACAGCAGACCTACTAGCTACTAGTAATACTATTGAATAGAGTACCTGGTAGTTGTTGTACTGGTAGTAGTACAAGAAAAAACAGTAAGGTGACGAGAGAGGAAGTCTTCAAAATAGCCGACTGTAAAGCGTTCTTTAGTTGCAGTAGCAAAAGGGGAAAGTATCGGCTGTGTGTTTTCAAGCAAATTGTTGTCGAACCAAAATTGATGACCAGATGGTTACACCTCATTCGCTTTTAAACGAATCTTGAGATGTTCCTTTCCAGTCCTTGTTTCCAGTGTATGGACTTGGCCGGTGCCATCTCGGTCTTCTTGAAACGCACGTGTAGTTGCGGGATTTTGTATGCTGGCACCATGAAAAGCAAGTTTTCAGCACCTACATAAGTCGCAAGAGTATTCAAGGCAGCATGGGGGATGTTGCACAATCAACAAAGAATAGTAGGTGTTCCGTCATCGCAGAGGAAGTAATTTAAGAAGAAATAATGGCAATATTCGTTTTGTTCCATTCTCGAGCGCGAGTTGGAGTAGCAATGCGACAGAAAGCGAGGAAAATGTTGTAAGCGTAAGTATGTATTCTAGCTAATAGACTATATTTACGCTCGCCCTACCTACAGAGGAGTAGAAGCTATCTACTGGAGTAGACTATTGCTCCTCGGAAAAAGAGTGGTGGTAGTCTACTGTACTACCTGGTAGCCAGTAGTACGGGAAGGCAGTAGTAGACTACGTAGCGTAGTACCGCTCTCCTACTAGCAGCCTCTACTAGCTAGAGTATACTACTAGTCGCGTAGAGCGAATCGAAGACCGCACACTATTTCTGTTGTTTTCACACGACAACAACAATAAAATAATGCACTCATCACGTGGATACGTGGATGGATGATGGCAGGTGATGAGATGACTGCTATCCTTGATAGTAATTCGTCTTCAATTCGAAATTAAGTAGTGAACATATCGTATGTTACATAATATTATCATATCGCCACCTTAC
>Ga0100380_10004825_pt1 | contig 14034 bp, 11 predicted proteins | sample CryGeymeta201504_FD_80417 | JGI IMG/M metagenome (GOLD analysis project Ga0100380, IMG submission 80417) | Groundwater microbial communities from Crystal Geyser aquifers in Utah, USA - Crystal Geyser metaG 2015-04 | ecosystem: Environmental > Aquatic > Deep subsurface > Groundwater | place... | reverse complement strand
TGTAAATGCTATATTAGAGAAACTAAAAGATTTGTGTTATGTAAAATATCCCGGGCATGGCAGATATCTCTGTAACCCTTACAGAGAAATTCTGCCATACGTAGGGTGCTCTTCTCTGATGTAATTAACAGCGGACTGATGTCATCTATGCATGTTTCATTATCAAAATATCTACAGAAAACCCGAGAGGTCGGGAAAAAAAATCCTCGCAAACAAAGACGGTCACTTCTTCTTGTTGTACAGTAGCATAAAGGCTCGTTGGAATGCAATTCAGCCAATGGGCGAAAAAGATCGACCTCCACAGTCTCATTCAGGTTTACGCATTTGCAAACGTTGACAGCAAGAACCTGAAAAATAGCCATAAAAACAATACGTACAATATTAAAATAATTTTTACAATATCGTTGAACGATTTGAAGACACTAATTTTTCTTTTAGTTGTTAATTTAATTTCTGTTGTGGTTTTGGTAAGGCAATAAACTCAGAATGAACTTTGATGGATATTTTTGGATATTTTTGGATTCCAGAGATGTTTCAAAAGAAACCTGTGCTGCTGCTGCCCATGATTTTTCACTCACAAGCACAAGAATGCTTTTTTTTGGTCTCGCGCAACAGATTTAAATTGAGTGAAAATAATTACAATCATGTTGAGAGCTACCGCCCGCCAAGCTGGTACAGCTCTTCGTTCGGCGACCGCCAAAACGGGCCATTCGCATCAGACTGTTACCAAGCGCCAGTGTGGTCTGTTGGCCGCCGTCGACAATGTGTGGTCCCCCAATTACGCTGGTCCCAGCAAATCTCAAATTTTGACCGACGAATACACGCTAAGTCAAGCCACCGGTACGATGCTGCATCGGGGTCCTGATGGTCGCCATACGGCGCGGGGACATTTGAGCACCGAACAAGATACTGCCAGTGGCGGACGCGCCCAGCAGTGGGCCATGGGACACCAACGTTTGGCAATTGTTGATCCCGATTCACACGCCGCTGATATGCCCTTTTTGTTAACGTTCGGGGCTGGAACTACCAACGAATGCAAAATAAAATTGGCTGCCAATGGTGAAATTTATAATCACACAATTCTATACGACGATATTGTCAACAATCATGGTTGGACCGAGCAACGAAAAAGCAAGAGTGACTGCGAAGTCATTGCGCACGCCTGTGCTGCCCTGGGACCCAAAGAAGCTGTCAAAAAATTAGACGGTATGTTCGCCTTTTGTTTGTTTGAAGAGGCCTCGGCCGATGGCAGCAAGCCAGCCACGGCTTTCGCGGCGAGAGATCCAGTTGGCATTAAACCTCTGTATTATGGTTGTACTGAAGATGGAGCCTACATCTTTGCTTCCGAATTAAAGGCGTTGGTGGGTCATGTGGTGCCGTCGTCAGTGACAGCAATTCCCCCCGGTCACTACTGGACTCCCCAGGAAGGGTTGGTTCGCTACCACAAACCCGAGTGGAATCTTAATGTAAGCATACTGAAATGATGGTCGGAATTACCATATGTCGCAAAAATAAAAATTGTATTACAAATTGCAGTATTCCTCGTACTCACCACCCTGCAATTCAATGGAATCACAAAACGCACATCAGGAGGATTATGCTCCTTGGGAGACACAAGGAAATCCTTCCGATGATGAAATTCGCGAGTCCTTTAAGGCGGCCATAAAAAAACGCATGATGGCGGATGTTGACTATGGATTCTTTCTGAGTGGAGGAGTGGACTCCTGCATTGTTGCTCACGCGTTGATGCCTATGTACCGAGAGGAAACAGGTGACGATCGACCTCTTCCCGCCTTTACGGTTGGCATGGAAGATTCTCCTGATATGATGGCGGCCAAGGCCATGGTTGATGCACTTGGAGGTGAACGATACATTGACCACCGCTGCCGTACGTTTACAGGTGCAGAAGTTTTTGATTTGATTCCCAAAATTATTTACCACATGGAAACATACGAAGCGGAATTGATTCGCAGTGCCATTCCCAACTGGCTTTTGGCGGAGAGAGCTGGAGCCGATGTCAAGATGGTTTTGACGGGGTAAGCGCGCCTGGTAGATATTTGCAAGCATCGTGCACTACGCATTTTTTTACTTACCACTTTGATTATTTTTATTTTCAATTCTTTTTGGACAAACACACAGAGAGGGAAGTGACGAGCTGTTTGCTGGATATCTCTACTTTATGGATGCTAAAACGCCTCGCCAGATTCAAAACGAATTGCGTCGCATTTATAACATGCTCGGTGACATCAATTTACATCGTACCGACAGAATGACCATGGCTCACAGTTTGGAAGCCCGTGTTCCATTTTTGGATACAAAATTTACCGAGTTGATCATGAGCGTTGACCCCAAGGTCAAGATTGTCGACCCTGAGGCGGTGGCCACCAATTCTGAAGGACGTGAAAAGACTTTTTTGCGAAAGCTATTCGAACAACCGAATGCTAACGGTCATTCCATTCCTGCTCCTGTGTTGTGGCGTGCCAAAGCCATGCAGTGCGAAGGAGTTGGGGAAGATTGGGTCAGTATGTTGCAACTCAAGGTAGCCGAAGAAGTCACCGATGCCGAAATGGATAATGCCGCAACTCTTTATCCTCTCAACACCCCACACACAAAGGAGGAACTTTATTACCGCCGCATCTTTGAAGATACTTACGCTGGCATGGCACACGTTGTTAACCCATGGGAAGGTGGCTGCCGTGCTGCTGGTGCCTCATGGGAAAGTACAGCTTATACCCGTGAGGGTCTGGGCAACACTGACTTGCTGACACACGCCTTTCAAAATAAGTCGACTGTGGCTTTTTCCACAAGTGCCAGACAATCTCCCTTGGGCGGAAAGCGCTCTTTTTCTTCGGTTGCCACCCATGCCACCTCTGACGAAGCCATTCAAAATGCCCAGGAATCTGGATACAACATGTTCGAATCTTACCTGACTGCTGGAAGCGACGATCGCAGCATTATCAACCCAAAAACCACCACGAACAAGTACCACTGCAAGCCTCAGCCCATTGCCTCAAACGATATATTTCGTGGAAGCTGTACTTGCAACACTCCCACGGAAGCGGGATATAAGGCTGCCATGAAGTTGTTTGACGAGCAGTTGGCCAACAAGAATAATCAGGAGGAACTCGAAGAAGCCTTGAGCAAAATTTTTGAGAATCAAAAGCAGCGTATCGCCTCCGCCTTGGAGCTTCCCGAAGGCGTAGAAGTGGCAATTTGCCCATCAGGTGTGTCCAAATGAACGATTTTGTCGCCTGAGGATTCCTTCAAATTTTAAAAATATAAGTTAGCACTTTCGACTCACGTCGTTTTCATTCGTTCATTGATAATTCTTTGTTGCTGGCTTTTTCAGGATCGGATGCCGAATACTTGCCTATTGCCATCGCCCGTGCTCTTCAGCCAGAAACTCAAAAAGGAAAGCCCATTGTGAACATTGTGACCCAAATGAAAGAGATTGGCGCGGGTACCAATATTGCCTCTGGCGGTACCTACTTTTCTACCCATGCTCCCTTGCGTGGAAGAATTCCTGAAGGCGTCACGCGATTGAAGGGCTTTGGCAAAGAGGATCTGAAGGAGATATCGATTCCTGCGCGAGAACGCGATGGAAGCGTTTTGGATGCTTCTGCTTTGGCAGCGCAGACCGCCAAGCAGGAAGCCGACTCCTATCCCATTATACACGGAGTTTTTGGTGGAAAGACAGGTCTTCGAGACAGCATCATGCCGCCAAGTGAGGATGTTGGGAGAAAATCCTTGGGAGTTATTGACGCTTGTCAAGGTCGTTTTTCCCTGGAAGAGCTTCATGGCTGGCTGGAACAAGATTCTATTGTGCTATTTACGGGAAGCAAATTTTTTCAAGCCCCGCCCTTTTGTGGCGCTATTTTCATTCCCAAGCGCATTGCCGACAGATTAAGAGAGGCAGATCCTCCGCTTCCTATGGACATGTATGGCCCTGACGGCTTGGGTGGTTTTTTCTCGGATAAGGAACTTCCTCCTTGCATGGATAGCTGGAAACCATTGTTGCGCCGCAGCGCGGACCTTGCTTCCAATAATATTGGACTTGCCCTGCGCTGGGAAGCTGGATTACACGCAATGGAATCGCTCTCTAAGACGCCTGATACAGAACGAGTCAAGGCCGTCGAAGACTGGGCTAGAAGTGTCTCAGATATGGTCAAGGCCAAGCCAGATCAGTTGGATGCCTGGTGCGTTGAGCGAAGCATTGTGAGTGTTCGCCTTCAGCGAGAAGATAAGAACGGCTGGCTCAACATGAGTGAGCTCCGTGATGTCTACCGGTACATGAGCAAGGATGTGTCAAGTGCCGTTGCTGGGGCAACCCGTGAGGAAAAAGAAGCATTGGCAACGTGCGCCTTTATAGGACAACCTGTAGATGTAGCCGAATCTCATGCCATTGTCCGCATCGCTCTAGGAGCAGAGTCTTTGGCCAACTATTTGGAGAATCCAGAAGCAACTCTGAAAGAAGATGACATGACAGTCCACAAGTTGGCTGCCATTGCGAAGCATTTTTCGACATTAAAGGCTAGTAGCATGTAAGCTAGTTGTAGCTCTACTACTGCTGCTAGTGCTTGCGATGATGTTGTAACCTGATATCTGATTGCTAAAGAGACAAATGTATACCATAAGACTGTATTAAACGCATCGATGTTGAACGCAGAAGTAGCACTACTAGTCGCGATAGCCAACCCGTAGTAGTCCTATGTATCGCTATGCATTGTTGACGAGCCGTTTTTTTGGTCGGATTTTCCAAGTTGTGATAGGATTGGAGATATAAATGTTCATGTGCGTCCAAACTATCTACTCCTTACCACTTACTCGGATCTGGCTGTCAAAGCTTTTCGCGACACAACAAGAAGCAAGCGGGAGCATAACCGAAACAACAACAGTCGAGTCGGATAATCAAGACAGCATTTCTTGATATCAATACATTGTAGTTCAAGATGGTTAAGGTACGAGAACGCGAAGAAGAGAAAATGTACATATGTGTTTTAAGCGGTAATTGACAGGACGAGTGTCGTTTCTTTTCGAAAGCTGAAGTGGTGGACTTTTCGCTAACAGGATGTATGGGCATCATGATGGGTATCATGGTATCAACTCACCCCTGCTTCATCATCTCGTTACCATTCTCATCTCAACTCATCTCTTGCTGATAATATAACAGCAAAAGAATACATGTGCCCATAACAAGACTCACAAGGCTCATGCCAACGGGATCAAAAAGGCCAAGAGACAAAAGTTTGTTAGCACCAAAGGCATGGATCCCAAGTTTTTGAGAAATCAAAAATTTGCCAAGAGATACAACAATTCCAAGAGAGTTGTAGAGTAAAATTGTGAAAAGAAATGACTATGACAAAAACAAGCATACAATGGGATGGGAATTCATTTTCTGGAAATAAGACGAGGACAAAAGATGACTCAGCTGCTACAATATGTGTAGTGGAATAGCACTATCTTTTTCAATTGAATCTCCAAGCATCATTACATAACTATAACCAAGCCCCTTCTCTCATCTCAATACAAGCTATCTCTACTATCCGTAACTAGCGGTGCTCGTTTGCTCTTGGTGACTCTTCACATAGTGCCCACAGGCGACGTATAACAGGCTACCTAGAAATAGAACCTCCTTCAGTAGGAAGACAACTATGCGTTTCTCGGTCGGTCACTTTCACACAGTCTCATTAGTGGGGACAAGGCCATCCATATAGACTTTCAAATTAGATAAAAACTCCCACAGAAAACCAAACAGCTACAGTATAATACCAGCAACCTCAAATTTTGTAAACAGAACGATTTTTTGACTCCAATAACAAACATTTTTAATTTCTTTAATGCGCAAGTAATAATGCGTTCCATACTTTCACGTGTATTCATTCACCCAACATCATACTGCATCTACTCCCGACATTCGCTCATAGTTTACCAGCATCATTTTGTTTTTATTATTCTTGAGCACTTTTTTAGGAAGAGGACCACAACGTCTGTGATTCTCTAGTCGCCCGTTGCTCCATAGCCAATCTCCAAAATGTAACGACCGCAGGTGTAGCTTTGGCAGCTGCTTGTGAACACTTGAGAATGATCGGTAGGGACAAGGGAACGCATGTTCTAATCTTGGCAGCATCGTCTCGTCCGGCATCCTCGTTGTGTTGTTGTTCGTCAGCCAACTTTGGTGGAGTGGTCCTGCCACTGCCTACTATAGAATGGGTGGCCAGCAATCGACTGGAATTTTCATTCTCAGTTACCAACACCAAAATGGACGCATTTCCTTCTTCTTCTGCACTGGGGTCCAACAAAATCAATGCCCTGTCGTCGTCCTTCCCGTCGTTACCACCACCACAGCTACTACTATCAGAATCATCTGATATCACCAAAAAGGTAGTCGCTACGGGTAAATTTGTCATTGCGACGCCAGCATCCATCAAGGCGGCCACAGCCGCATGTAATGCTGCCGCCAAGACGGATCCATCATCCTGAATGACATGAAGGACAATTTCAACCACCGTTCGTGCATACTGTTTGGTATCGATACAAGCTGACAAGACGGATGTCATCAAATTTTCCCATTCCTGTTCCAATCCCTCTATGGAAGTACTGCTGCTGCCACTGGCTTTACTCGAAGAGGAATTATGAGACGTTTGAAACAATACCGAAACGATGGCTTGATCTTCTTCTTGCATCGGGATTCGAGGTGCAATGGGACCATACACGGCTGCCATGACATGAGTCGATCCAGACTTCCACAAGGCAGATCCACCAGCTCTGTGTAAACACGACAATTCACACGAAAGAGGACGCAGAGACGCATTCGAACTACCGTCGTCGTTCTTTAAAATTCGGCCATCCGAACGTCGAGTATTGTTCTCGGAATATGGAGAAGATATTAAAGACGCCATTCCATTAGGTTCTGTGAGCGTAGGATCCAATTCGTTGTCAGCTTCTGCTTTCTTCTGAAACACGTGCAATAATCAGCAACGTGCCGAACAGTATTATTATTTCAGTGATTGTGTTATGTGTTACCAGGTACTCCGTATGTCATGATGGAGGATCGGAAATCGGAATGGTTGGATTTCAGATGATAATATGAATGTTGTGAGCATGTGTGCGATTACTTAAACCAGACCATCTACAGTACTCAGAGTATCTCTGTTTTCGAAGGGTTAAAAACAGGTTGTATCTGTTTTGCTGAGTATCAGGGTACAGTAGTGGTACGGCACTCTTAGTATTAATAAGGCATGATCACATCCCCCAGAGTACTGCTGTCCTACTCCTCCTCCTCTAATACTACTACTAGCTAGCTACTACTAGGAGTAGTAGAACTACGATAGTAGTACTACTCTACTGGTGATAGTAGACCCTCGTTCAGTAATACTACTAGTGCTAATAACAATGATGGAAAATAGTATGTGGTACCACTCCGAGGGTACTCGAGTAGTCGACTACCACCCAGGTAATAATAGCTCTACTACTACCTGGTAAGGGTCTAGTAGTAGTATTCTTCTTCTGAAGACTAGTCTACTGCTACTACTAGTAGTAGCAAAAAGGCTTGAAATCAGTCGCACACTTGCTCTTTTTCGACTCGACTTTCATCCAATCGGTAACCCAAATCGGCAACGCAAATCGGTACTGTACCTGGTAAGCCGGTAACCCAAATCGGTGACGCAAGTGGTGACCGGTGACGCAAATCAGAGTAGTTTATTCCAACACCAAGTGCTTGGAAAATGATCTTACCGGTATAAAAATTATGGAGTCGGCGTCGTAACCAAACAGTAACTACAGAATATCTCTCTTTCTTTCTCTCACTCACATACACGTATAAATTGTTTCACAACTACACCTCGAAAAGAATACTTAGATGCCAGCTATCGTAGTTGCGCTATCAAACTTTCATTGTTTTCGGAGATTATGCAAAGAAGGAATGGAGCAATAAAAAATTGGGGTTCTCAAATAGTAGTATTAGCGCTGGTTATGATACGAAAGACGATGAAACTCTGCCAATTTTTTTCGCCGTTGGAGCAATGTCAGAACGACCTTACCAGCTATTAAATCATAGCTACATCGCACCTTATGCTGTAATCAAGTCGAACTTCATTTTTTAACATCCGGCTCTTGGCTGGAGGTTGATTTCTTAAAGTTGCTATTGGCAGTATTATTGTTGTCAGCAGCGACAACCGACGGTCGTGGACCATCCGCAGATACCTTCTCTCCTCTGTCTTTTGTCTTGTCTTTCCGACTGTGATCACGTTTGTGCCTCTTCTTTGACTCTTTCCGTTCCGAAGGACTGCGGCTGGAACTGGACGACCGATGGCGGTGGTGATGATGTCGCTTCTTTCTTCGTTTACTTCTGCGAGATCGAGTGCTGCGATGGTGGTCACGACTGTTGACCGAATCCGCGGGACTTTCGCTGCGATACCGGTGACTTCTCGTTCTTGGACGATTTTTTTCATAGTAGGAACCATCGTCGTCATCGCCGCCCTTAGAGTCATCCTCGATACTGTTGTCCTCCGATTTGAGTCGTTTGCTAGAGCGCTTTCGACTGCTACGACGTTCGCGATATGAATCGACGCTTGAAGCGGGGCTTCGACGACGGCGGCGGTAATCCAAACTCGATTCTCGATCGCGACGATTGCTGCGGTGGTCTCGGTCATCACGTTCGGATCTCTTGGATTTTTTTTGGTGGCGAGGAGATGACCGAGTGGCCATTCCAGTCCCAGCTTTTGTGCTGTTGTCATTGCTGTTGTTGTCTTTGTTGTTCTGACTACTACCGGTGCCTTTAACATCAGGAGAAGGAGAACGGGAATCGAAACGATTCGACGATCTAGTAACGCCACTTCCATCATGACGATAATCATCTCGGCGGCGACTGCGACTTCGTCTCGAAGATGACGATCGTCGGCTGCTGTGACGACGTGAGGATCGGTCATCCGAGCTGCGACTCCTACTTGAACGCCTACGTCGTCCGCCGCTACTTCTGGATCGTCTGCGCCGATCTTGACTTCGAATGCTACTACTGTCTTCATTGGGATAAGGCGGCGCTACCTGCAGTAAATGCTTTTGGTTGTTGGTGTTGTTGCTAGCGTTTGTATTGTCGTGATAATTCTCAGCTGATGTAGAGGATTGATGCCGCCTAGAGCGATGGTTCTGGTTGCCGCCGCTGTTGATATTCGTTATGCTCTTATTCTCAATTTGGCGATCTGCCCCTCGCTTACTACTGTTGCTAATGCTGTTTCTGTATCTAATGGTCTGTTCGTCCGGCATAATCGTGCGGTCATCGTACCGACCACTACTTCCATAGTAATGGTCTTCGAAAAATCCGTGCTGGGAAGGGCCTTGTCCTGGACCGTAAGGTGGAGGTGGCCCGTGAGATGGACCATGTGGAGGGGAACCCAGTGGAGCACCGTGTTGCGGAGGCCCCAGAGATGCACCATGCATGGGATGTCCAGGTGGTGGACCGTATCCATATCCGTGATGATGAGGTGGAGGTCGACCATGCCCACGATGAAAGCCGGACCTGTCGTCGCCGCCTCTACCGCCGTAATAGTCCATACCGAAGTGAGGAGGAAGTCCTCCGTGTGGAGGTGGACCATGAGGTGGGGGTCCGTGTGAAGGTGGGGGTCCGTGTGAAGGTGGAGGCATATTGGGCTGTTCCCATTCTCCTCGATTCCATCGGTCTCGGTCTCGTTTATTCTTTTTGTTTTGCTTCTTTTTGGTGGCAACAGCAGCATCTTTCTTATTTTGTTTGGATTGGTTTACAACTGTATTGTAGGATCGTCTGGTCGCCATGATACATCCGTGGTAGAACATAGCCTCCACACCCTGATCGACCACCTTTTGATGTTCCGGTGGCAGGTTGCCGTACCAGAGCTCTGCGTCAGAAGGTCCTCGAGTAGTAGTTGCCGCTCTGGTTGCCGCCCTGGTTGAGGCTGCAACTGGAAGCGTATTGTCTACAGGTTGTACTGAAAAAGATTGTGGGACATCCATGCTATCCTTAGAAACATCCACCCCATCCTCCTCATTGGCTTTCACTGACAACGGCTCAGACGACTCTTGAAACAGTTGAGCGATATCCAGTCCTGAATCCTCCTCTTTAGGAGGCGTTCCAGTGGTAGAAGTGTTGGAAGCTGCAGCAGCTATATTTTTCTTTGCCTCCGCTGCTGAATTTTTGTTGCCATTTCCTGCTTTGCCATTGTCGCTATTATCGTTACTCGTGGAACCTGCCTGCTCTTCAATGGCTGCTGCCGCTGATTCATTGCTTTCTTCCTTTTTCCGATCCTCCGAGGAACCTTCCATGGTACCAGCAGCACACCTGAGCTCACAAAGATTACCAGAATTTGCTGCGATGAAATTGGCGGATTCCCGTTCTATTCCTTAAAAAAATCCAGCTCTAAAGATATCAGCTCCTGTCTGTCCGCCGATGCTTGACAGTACTGAAATCACGTAGACGTTACGTAGGAACGAAACTGCCTCCAACATTGGGTTTGATTATATTGACCAATTTGGGATGTTGTTGGGTCCCAAGAGACACACAAATACAACCCAGTACTAATCACTCTGTCTTGAAGTCTTTGATATAATCTAGACTCAATTTATGATAAGAACGAGTTGAACAACTCACCACCAACTTTTCCTGTGCGACAGAGTGCGGAAATCAATGGCTCGAAAGAATCCACTGAAGATGAAAGGTGACTGGAGGAGGGTCACATACATTTTCGCGTCGGTTGCCCGACAGACCAATCGCGAATGTGGCATGTTGTAAAACGCCTCGAAGTATCATGTAGGATAGCAGTATGAAGAGCTATTACTACTGCTAGACTAGTAGTAGTAGACTGCTGCTTTAAGCCCTACTAGTAGGAACTACTACTAGCAGAGTGCTACTACAACATAGAGTACTGTAATACTCTACTAGTAGCTAGTAGAGTGGCAGTACGCTACTACTAGCCCGTAGCTCCTCCTAGACTACTACTAGCTAGCTAGTAGTACTCGAGTAGCAGCTCTAGGTAGACTGGCTAGCTATTAGGTAGACTAGCTAGTAGCTAGAAGTAGCTAGCAGTAGTAAGCCACACTAGCTAGCTAGCTACTAGCTCTAGTAGCAGTAGCTAGCAACTCTCAAGCTACCCATCGTACAGAAGCATAATCCAACTTCAAATATGTGCATTTTATGAATTTACAATAATGTAATACTTCGCTGCAATTTCTGTCTAGCAAAAAAAAGTTCCTGAATCCTGTGGAAAGTCGGCATCTACGAAACAACCACATAATTCTGATTGAAATTGACACGTCGTGAAGCAGCACAGGAATGAATCCTCCAAAAGCGCTCAAGCATCGGATTGTTTTCTCCCTCAGTCACGCTTTCGATGGGAGGCTGCGTCACTCGACGGTCCTTCCTCCAAAGATCGTTCCCCATGTCCATGATCGTGGACTGTTCGCCTGTCAAATTCCACGGTCTTCCAAAGCCTCGAATCGCTTCCTCAAACACTGACATCTCGATACTAGTGTCGTTGTCATTGGCCATTGAGCGAATCGTTGTAGCTGCAGAGTGTGGAACCCCCCAGGTCTGATGTACACATTCGTCCAATCCAACGTACATTTCCGGATGCAAATCTAATCCAACGTCGGTCAGTCCTGGTCCCCTATGACAAGCTGGAGAATCTGGAGTCACTAAACACATCACTTCCGCTACAGATCTGGTTGTAACGTGATAGGACTGCATGGTCGCACCATCGAAGTAGGAAAAAGGCCACTTGCCACTCTTAGTGGGCATGGCACGCTGTCGCAACTCGAGATCAATTTCCGCCGAATTGGCGAACCATCGAGAAGCATCACTGTCCTTGGCAGCAACAAAGAAGCTCCACAGGCCACCGAAGCGGGTGCTGCCTTCGTCGTAGTCGAAGAATCGCTTGAAGCCCACTTTGCCCAGGTTTTGTAAAAACAAGAGCGCGTATTTGTCTCGTGTCCACATGGGATTGGGGTCTTCCAGAAACTGCTCTTCTCCAGTTTGAGAAATAAAGACTCCTTTGGGCGAAAGAGCTCTGTAAAAGGTGGCCACAAGATCAATGTCGTCAAAAAGAACGTCGTTGAATTCTACTTTGTCGCCTGAACAAAGTCATTATTTTTTACGGCAAAATATCGTTTGGAGTTGAGAAATGGTGAGGACAAAAAGAAGGGCCAGAGTTTCTATGCTTGATTCAAGATAGGTGCACTCACCTGGGTCCAAGGCATCCATAATGATGACATCAAAGAGCTTGTGCGTTGTACCAGATGGAGGATAGTTGTTTATGAACCAAGCAATGGCATTCTTTGCGTACACAGTAGCACGAGGATCATCAAAGCAGTTTCCTGTTGGATTCACCAGACCCTCTGGCAGTTCAATATCGCTACAGTCGTTCCACTCGGTCAAGTATTGGCGAGATACGTCCATCACCAGGGAATCAATCTCAATCATGACCACTTCCTCAACTGTATTGTGCTTGAGAACTTCACGCAAGGTAGCTCCTTCACCGGCGCCTATAATGGCCACACGTTTTGGATGGGAATGCGCGATCATGGCTGGATGGACCAGTGCTTCGTGGTAGGCTTTTTCGCCGTAACGTCTCGATTGAACCACTCCGTCCAAGAACATTTGCCGGTCTGGTTGAAACAAATGAGCATTGTCTCGATAGTAATTATCTTCATCTTCTTCATAGGCACCAATCGCCTTTTGGTAGTGCACATAGCTCGCCGTACGAGGATCAATGGTATCATAAATGGCAATTTCTTGAAAGGGTGTTTCTTCTCGTACCACTAATTGCTTGTGCGTGTACTCAAGGGATCCCAGCAGAAAATTATACATATCATTCATGCCCGCATCCACCACGGCAGGGTTGTAAGGAACAGCACGAGGCTTGTAAGCCCACTGCTGAGATCGAATCCAAGGAGCCATGGCGGTATGGTACCACTCCACGTGAAGGTTATCGTCGGTCGAAAAGATGTCCAACGTTTGAGTGGAACGATGGACAACCAACCGGTGGCCTTCCACAAAGACAAGAATGCAACTATCGCGGGAACAATAATGAGAGGTCAAAAACCATCCCTGTTTCGAGGTAAGCTGGACAAATTTCGCCATCAAATCTTTAAGAGATGCACTCATGGATGCAGAATTTAAGGCTGCCATAAAATGATGACCATACAAGTGCGCATCCGCCGCACTTGCATTGGATTCATCATCGTCATCATCGTCATCATCACTGCTGCTGCTGCTACTGTTCTCACTTTCATCAACGTAGGTCTTGGCCGCAACAGAACATAGAAGGTCTTCTTCTTTTTTGATATTTCGACAGTAGATCCAGTCATGTCCAGTACTCTTTGACGACGACGACGACGACGACGACGACGACGACAAGGAGTCTTCTGGTGTCAAGTAAGGTCTAGCCATGACTCCCACTTGATAGGATACCAAGGAAGCCAGCAAGCAAAGAAGAAGTGACAGAAGAATCACAAGGCTCGACGAGAGAATATACGCAGGTTTGTAGTGGATTGTACTCGCCTCGTTCTTCATCATGGTCGTCTTTGTTTTTTTCGTTGTTTTGTCATTCTTTGTTTTCTTCATCGAAGAAGAATATTTCTCTTTTTCTTGATTTGTTGCACACATGATGGTCTGTCTCGTGCATGTGTCAGAATTTTTATGAACCCTCACAAATTTAATATTGTTATCATTATTTCACATGTCATGCAATCTTGGAGTTCTTAATCTTGGAGCGGATAAAATAAGCATGCTCAAGAGCATGCGCGCAATATTTTACTTGTGAAGAAATTCATCTGTGCGAGAATCGAGAACCGTACCAGAATGACCATTCGTTTGCTCTCCTTTTTTGTTTTTACACGGGAGTCATCTTAGAGCTAGAGTCAATTGACATTGATGACGTCGCACAGTATCCCCAAAAGAATGAAAAGAAAACCCAAGAAAGCCGAAGATATGTTATCACCATTCCCGGGATATGGAAAAATCCCGGGGCTGTGTATCCAATTTTCCGGGATATCCATATCCCGGGCTTG
>Ga0100380_10004817_pt1 | contig 14050 bp, 13 predicted proteins | sample CryGeymeta201504_FD_80417 | JGI IMG/M metagenome (GOLD analysis project Ga0100380, IMG submission 80417) | Groundwater microbial communities from Crystal Geyser aquifers in Utah, USA - Crystal Geyser metaG 2015-04 | ecosystem: Environmental > Aquatic > Deep subsurface > Groundwater | place... | reverse complement strand
CGGGACTATATTTCAACACGGGATTAATTGAGGTATTATTTAGCATATTATTTAAATTTCATGTAAAATAGTAACGTCACTCTAAATTTAGGATATGAGCTCTAATTGGCGGACCTTCCAGGTCTATCTGGTACTAGTACCAGGTACAGGTACTAGTAGTAGTTCGATGGCGCAGGAAGTGCTTACATTATTACCATATCTTATTGGCTTCTTCGTTATGACTAGTGTTCTATTAAAGTTAATAATGACTGCATCCCCTAATTCGTTCGTTCAACGAAGCTTCAACCTAGCCTTCTTTTCAGCTTCTTTATCAAGTACTAGTAGGTAGTGGTATGGTAGCGTACTTGTGTCCATTTGGGGTTCGGTACCATATTCTTTTATGAAAGCAAGCATCTACTACTACTAGTAGTACCTACCAGGTACCAGTACCAAAAGCGAATTGCTTGTCTCTAGTACGTAGTCTCTAGTACCGTAGTACCGGTACCAGGTAGACTAGTAGTAGCTACCCTGGTACCAGGTACGACTACTACCCTGGTAGGTAGTAGCTAGTAGTAGTAGGACAAAACAAAATCCATTGCCAATGTAGTTTGCATTCCATTTTTTTTATCAAGAAGTGTCACTCTCACAAAAAAGAAGAACCAAAGAATTTCATTTCCTCCCCTGCCAATATTTGCTGTGTCTATTACATTCACCATGGCTTTCTCCTCCTCCTACTCGTCTTCCAACACCGAACCCGACATTCAATTTGATATTGCTTGGCTAGAAGATGATGCTGATGAAATAATGGAAATCATTCAAGATGATGAACGCTCTTCGGTGAGCGCTGACACTGACTCGGCCACCTCCAAAATATTGGAGCAATGGAAAAAAGAGGATGAGTCTCTCGAAGATACAGTTGCCATGGATGTTGGAGAATGTCATCAATACAACAGCTTTTTCTGTGACAATCCAATGATATATGATCCTGTTAATTCCTGTGCCTCTCCTGTGGGCCCTATCGAAGAACTCATCTTGGTGGGCCTGGAGGATGTTACGGAAAATATTTTTCTTCCGGCGGCCGAGGATCTTCCAAAATCGGCAGCAGAAGGGTACAGGGATTCTTTTCGCAAGTTGGCCGAATCCATGAAGCGCAGTCATGAATCTCGATTGAGTTTGACCCATCAAGCCTGGAAAAGGGCGGCCTTTGAACAAACGGAAGAAAGCTCGTCGCAACTTCAAGCCATTCTAGCTGCGAGTATCAAGTGCTGATCTCGTTTTGATCCCTGGCGTCTTTTCATTCTTTCTTTTCCACGTTTCAAATTCTGTGACTGTCCTTTTTTGCCAACCCCTGCAACCAACGATGAACACATCAGATGCTCGTACAGTCCATACTAAAATATAATCTTGTTTATAATTAATACAGTTAATCAACTTGATAACGAATAAAAATTGAAAAAACTCATCAGGAGAGGACCTTTGATAGTTGATAGGTAGGCGGCTTCCAAGTGAGGAAACCGAGCACCTAGTTGCTATCGTAGTGCGCGCGACAAAAGTGGCTAAACAGCCATACCAGAGATGGGTTTTGCGAAATTGGAGCAGAAAAAGAAGGGTCTCTTTCACCTCCAGACCATGTAGTACGTCGTATCTTTTGTTGGTGTGCTGTTTCGTGTATTTTATTCGAATCACTCTTTCCGAGAAACATGAACACTGCCTTGAGTTTTTGGACTGGCTATGAATGAAGAATAAAAATAAAATTGCACAGAGTTTGAGCTTTTGCTTTCTCTTAAATTATGCGAATCTAATTTCTCGAGAAGAAAAAAATGTACACGTAGGTGTTGTCGCTACGTTGCTATCTATTGAATATTGTAGCCAGAAGAATTTCTTTTGCGTTCTTCTTGTTGTTAATTTTGTGTTTGTTGTTTTGGTTTTGGTTGTGGTTGTAGTTTTTCTTGTCGTTTGTTTTTCCCTTCTCTTATTTGGATGGCAATGGTTCATCGAGACCGGGCGGGTACCACAAATCATACTGTCCTCCATGATGCAGAACATAGCGTAATCCAAAATAATAATTGTCCCTTACGTCCGTATGTTTGATATAGGCACAAAGTTGTGGATTCAAAAGACACGCAGATTGCATAACCAATTGATCTTCTCCGATGAACATATTTCTGGTCAAAAATTCGTCCATCGTTACCATGAATTGTTGATGAAATTGTTGAAACGTATCACCGTATCCTGCCATTATACTTCCGCTGTGATAAAAATGCCACGGTTTGAGCAAATGTTTGGAATTCCAAATCCGTGTCGGAGGTGGATTGGTATCATGGTGAGCCAAAAATAACATCGCACGTCGTGGTACAGTCTCGGGATGTTGAACCATTTCCTTGTTGTTGTAGGCTGTATTGCGAAAGCATCCCATATCGGACCATACAAATACTTGCGAATGAAAAAAATTGTGCCGAATGGCCTCTACTACCCACCACGATTTACTGAGCCATATCCAAAAGACTTGGTAACTTCGGTGGATTCGTTTTTCTCGATCTATATCGAATTGGTGTTCCCAAAAGCTCGCGTTATAATTGCGCGCCAATGGAACGTCACTGATTTCCATGGGAATAATAACGGTCCGATTCAGAGCGTGTTTTCTCAGTTCTTTTATTTGTGGTATCAATGCCGGACTCAAAAAAATGACCATAGGATCCTGAAGACTGAGCATGTTGGTGATCCATGTGTTGTACTTGTCCGATGAATGTTTGGAACGGATCTGAAAGTAGGCCGTCACAACAGTTTGGGGTGCTCTGACGAGTGGCTCTTGAAATTTGACAATTTGGGAGACATTGTAATACTGAGATGTGATGACGGCTTCTTTTGTAGTAGTTGTTGTAGTTTCAAAGATGAAAAGATGGTCGACGTAACCACTCGCGAAAAATATCCGCAAGAATACTACTACTGCTAGTATAATTATAATTATTTTGAACAGGCCATCCGAAGTCAGCCACGAGGACCGTTTTATCAAAGATTTTCGACGAAAAACATTGCTGTTGCTGATTATTTTGTTGTTGTAGGGTACTTTGACCATGTTAGTGTCTGGGATGGAGCAAGGCAACAGCAACAGTAACAACAACAACAGTTGTTTGAATACAATCCGTCCATTACTTCAAAAAAATACTCAACGTTATCATTATTATTAATCTGTATTTTTCAGAGTTTTTTTGGTTTGAATATTTAATTTCAATAGGGTTAGAAATAATACACTGTGCCCTTCCTAACCCGACAAAAAAAAATCTTTTTTTCTTTTCCTCAACAAACTCATCATCTTTTCATTTTTCGTAGTTTTTGCAGGTTGCAGCAGCACCGTCAAAAATAATAGAGTAATACGAATCATCATGGTACTACGATCGTCATGTTATTATCATAGGCTTCCACAAAGCAAACAACAAGTCGTGTGGCTGTTGTTGTTGTTCCTAGTACCGATTTCTACTGGGTCATTATTATTATTTTGTACTGGATTTGTCGTTGATCCCTGCTTCCATCATCAGATACCAAAACAACAACACCAATTGTCACCTTTTTCTATTGTTGCTGCTGTTGCTGCTGATGATGATGATGATGGTGGTGGTGATATTATATCATCGTCCTTCTTTTTAAAGAACCAAGTCCGTGTTTGGGATAACGTTTTAAATCCTGATCAGTGTATGGAACTTGATCGTTTGGCTCGTGATCATTCGGATCGATCAGATTCGTCCATTTTTGGTTTCGAAATAGAACCCAACAACAACAACGACGACGACAACAACGACGACGACGACAACAACGACAACGATGACGACGACGACGACGACAACAGTAGTAGTAGTAGTACTAACAATTGTTTGTTAACGCCATTAGAACAAGCTCTTCGAAGTATATTGCAAGAAGTGTATGCAGTCAATGAATTTACGACTACTCAGGCTACTACTACAACAACAACAACAAAACAACAGCAGCCAACAAAAAACCAAAAATGGATCGTCGAATATTGGAGTCGACAAGAATATCGCAATATGGATTGTCATTCTGATATTGATGAACGATTGTTCTTGGATGAATCAATACTACGGTATCCAAAGTATGGACACGTCCTGTACTTGCAAGTACATCATCCGTCTTCTGCTTCTCCTACTACTACTACTACTAGTAGTAGTAGTAGCAGCAGCAGCAGCAGCAGTAGTACTGGGATAACAGCGAAAGGACCAACATGTGTTTTTGATAAATTGATGGAAATAGGAGGAGGAGGGCATTCTTCTTCTTCTAATGCTAATGATGAAGAGAAGAACGACAAAACCACATTGCTAACGGTTCCACCCGTTCCTGGACGTCTGTTGAGATTTCCGGGCAGTGCCATTCATGGCGTTCCTAAACCTCCTACCTTGTGGTTTCAATCACGAAAGGAACAAGAACAACAAGTGACAATGGATGAGAATTGTATCAAAGACTGTAATAATAACGATGATGACGACAATGACGATGACCATGATGACGACGATGACGACAATGACAGTAGTACAGAGGTGCGATCTGTAATACTGTTCAATGCTTGGTTAGAAGAGGGACCGAGAGGTGTTACGGAAGATTACATTTCCAAAGGCGATATGCCTGATGGAATTCAACTAGTCAACAACGACAATGACAATGACAACACAATTAAACATGATGAAGAAGAAAAAGATATTGGAGACACATCCACCGCCAAAATACAACAACAACAACAGCAGCAGCAGCAACAGGTATCAGAATGGGAAGAAGATTACGGCCCAAATTGTTGTGACTTGTGGTGCAGACCACGAGAAATGTGGCAGGACGTTACACCTAGTATTACCAGTAGTAGTGTGATGACGGACAACACCGACAACAACAGTAGCAACAACAACAACAAAAGTGATAGTGTTCGTATGCTCGTACCGTTAATGGGGAAACAATCACGTCGATTGTACCCAAACAGGCACGTGGCACTTTCGGCTCCGACAAAGTCCCTTGAAATAATGGCTCTACTACTAGAGAACAAGGACAACGACGACGACGACGACAACAACAACACGACAACAACAACAAACCACGCGCCTTTGTTCTTGTTAAAGAGGACGATGACAGCGATGAGTGATGAATGCAGTACTTGTACGCATTACTGCATTTAATCTACAGAAGCTATGTAACAACTGGTAGTCTTGTACTACAATGATGCAGCAGCATTGGCAAGGCAGCACATTTGACCTGTTGCGCCGAAGAAAACAAGCAACAAGGCAGATGGATTTAAGAGGTCGTAGATGCGTGTAAAAAAGGCAGCTCAGGTCAGGTCAATCATCAAAATAAAAATGATATTGCCACGCCTGGAACGTTTCTTTCCTTATTACACGTTGTAGCAATAGCTACTAGATAAAAAATGATCGAAGGCGCATTGACTTGCAGTTTTAAATTGTACTTTATATAAAAATTGTGCAACTGAATAGAAAATGACTGGAGATGATGATACGTTACCGCCATCTCGATGATACATCCTTAAGTACGTTTCTCGACCAACGTTTCCCCTGCATAAATCCTTGTCAAAAAACACCTGCTGCTGCGCCTTTTTACCAGTCGTTGTGGTGTCACATCGAAACTCTATTGTCGTCCATCTCCTTTTCAGCATATGGTCCCGGCCAATAATAAATGGCTTCAATACAAAATCCATCTTCCACTTTTTTTTAGTCTTCCTGCGACAAAATGGTCTGACTACTGCTGCATGTTTGAGACAACGACAATCCCCTGTTGGTCTGCTTAGTACCAGTACGGTGAGGAATATCACAACTTTCCAGTTCGTATGCTTCCACAAGACGACGCCAATCCTTCATGGAAAAAGAAAGGACGCATTGACGACTTTCCCCTCCTTCGTCCTCGTTGTTGTTGTCGCTAATGAAACATCCATCGACCGGCAAATCCAGTGGATTAGTGGTCGCGTCACCATCAGTACCAGCCAATTGTTCTTGCAATTTCCGCATGTTGATTTTGGCTTGACCCTTCTTGACGAGAAAGGAAAAATTGAAAATGTTTTCGACCGTTTGGGTAAAGGATTTGGGATTGACCAAAAAGCGAACAAAATCAATCTCACGAGCATAATGCTGAAAGTGTTCTATGGCGTGTTCTCGCAACTTGGGATCGGTAATAGCCTCTAGTTTGGCGACGTTTTCGGCTTCCACAGCACTGCATTTCTTACTCAACAATTTGCTCATGTGTTTGAGGTTGCGTTCAGCCTGAGACAGCTGATCGGCTGACTTTCGTTCTTTCTTGGCCAATTCTTCCGGTTCTTCTTCTTTGGCGTTTTCGTCGTCCACCGCAGCCCTCTTTTGTCGCACGGTGCGGCTCTTTTTCTTCAGGGGCACCCGGCCATTTTCCAGTGGTCCGACCAAAAAATGGACCCGGCTGGGCACCGAATTAAAACACACCGATGCTTCCTGTCCCAATTGTATCCAATCAAAGAAGGACTGTCCTCCGGGCGTGTACGATGTAAGCTGACTCTTGAGACGCGCCACGAACTTGTTGGAATCAAACGTCGGGACCTGAATCATTTCGTCAATTTCCTTACTTTGCTTGGCCGCAATGGCCTCCATATTCTCCGCATCCAACACGGCCTCTCGTGTAAATGCAACCTATTGGACATTAGTTATGAAAGAATGAGGCATGAGAGTCCATTCGCGAGGCAAAGAAGCATCATTGTCCATGGTAATGATGATCTATCTATCAATCAACTATCAATCATCAGCGTACGTACCTTTTCAAACAATTTGTTGTTTTCCTTGCGAACCTTCAAGACAAAGGCACGAGACATCTCTTCGTCTTCATCGTCTTCTCCATCTTCATTGACGGGACCATTCTGTAATTGTTTGTTCAGTTCGCGTTGATTCCGACGCAATTCACGGCGTTGTTCATCGCTAAGTCCAGATTCTTCCCCCATGAGGAGTTTCTTATGCTTCTTGCGACGATGTTGTTTTTCGGTATTTTCCATGTCATCATTGTTCTCATCGGGAACGATGCAGGTATTAATTCCATCGTGTGGTGGCATAGTTTTGATAGAATAGGGTAAATAGGTATTGGAATTTATTCGAAGGCATATAATAATAAAGAATAATAAATAATTTGAGGTCCGGCGGCTGTGTTGTTTTGTTTTGTTGTTACTTGTTTTGAATTTCCAATTTTCCCTCCAAAATCGCATCATTTTTTCAGCAGCAACACCAACGTGCATTCTGTCATAGTCGCACACTGATTCTACTTTTCTTCGCAACGTTCGTCTAACCTTTAAATTCGATGCTACGATATTACTAGAGTCTACTTCGACGGGTGTGATGAGAATGATGGTTGGAGGCCGTCAAACAAGCTCAGTTCATCGCAGCCTACTACTGTGTCTACTAGTACTGTAGTGCAAGTATCTGCTGTACTCCAGCTATTATTATAGTCATTGCAGTGTGCTGCTCTAAAGCATTATACAGGCAACCCTAATGTAACATTATTGTTTTGAGTATAGACATTTCTAAGCCACATATGGATGCATTGTACTTGCCATGCCTCATTGCAGGCGTACGGAGTATTTAGCTTTTGTATTTTCTGCAGGAGGCTCTAGCTGAAACTATCTCGCAGTCTCGATGTTTCGTAAAACAGCAGTAACGTTATATTGTCATTGCTACTGGTTTTTTGGTGACATTAGGCGACTTTTCCTTCCCGTTCACTTCATCGTCCACTACAGTCGTATTTTCGCTGTCGTCTCCTTCGGCATCAATTCCGTAATCGGACAAATCCAAGCGTTTCCGTTCTTGCCACATTTCAATCTCGGTTAACAAATAGTCTCCTCCCTGAACAATGCCAATAGTTCCTCCCACAACAAAACATGTTCCTCCAATGCCCACGGCCAACCACAGTGGGGCTACCTTGCCCAAAAAGTCGGCCATCAGAGTCGACAGGGAAACACCAACAGCTCCCAGTAATAGCTTGCGCACCTTGCCGTCGCGCAAGGGAGCTACAAGTCCTGCGCCATCACTTTTAGTCGTTCCATTGTTGCCATCCCAGGATGGGGACGTCGACGAATCTGCTTCTCGATCGAGCTGCTTTCTGGATTTTTTAGGTTTCAAATGTTTGTTTCCCAAAAAGGCGCTTCCTCCCTGTGATGCCAAATTGGGATCCTCGTTGGCGCAGGGGCTTTCCCCTTTTTCCATACTCGCTCGTTTTAAAGACACTCGATCCCGACCAACGTGATGATAATGTTGTGGTAATGTCAAGACCAGATACAGCATACTGTGATCTTCTTCCGGTGAATGGTGGTGATAGTGCTGTTCGCAGGAAGTACACTTGTGTCCACCGCTAACGACGTCTTCCATCAAGACGACGTCGCCAGATTTGAGTTGACGGGTTTCGCCACTGTTGAGGGTCATTTCGACACATTTCAGAGCGACGATCAATTGAGGATGCGGTCCGTATTCGGTTCCACTCCAGACGGTAGGTTTGGATAGGCCGCTCAGTGCGTGTCGAAAATAGGCGTGCTTGACAGGCAACGGACTGGTCGTCGAACCGGTTGCTCCGCATTCCCAGTAGGGTAGGGTTATGTGCGTATCTGGCGAGTCATCCGTAAAATGTGCCAACTTATCATTGGGATCGGTGTACACACGCGCCAAAATGTCAAACCCTTCCGGTGGCTTGACGTGATTTGGATGATGGTGTTTGACAAAAGGAATATGACCACCAGCCGAAGGTGTTGCTTTGCTATTGTCGTTGCTGTTGTTGTTGCTGCTGCCATTTATGGCATCTACCTTGTTATCCTCAGTAAAACTTTCTGCCATTCCTTCTTGATTTTCAGATATGGTTAATTCTGGAGATACTTGTTCGTCCCTTATTCGATCTCCCTTTGAATTTTCTGCGTAGCAGGCGGTACCCCACGCACAGTCGTGATGTTGGTGTTGCTGTTGTTGGTTGCTCTTATTTCCTAATCGATTCTCTGTCTCTTCTTGATTTTTTGGTTCGTCATGTGGTGGTAGTGGTGGTGAGTCTTCGTCTTGTTGGTGGTGCTGCTGTTGCTGCTGCTCGTCATCCTGCGGAATTTGTTCTTCGTCGTGAGGTTTCCTATCAGTAATCGAAGTTGTATCTTGAACTTGAACTGTAACTTCTTGTTCTTCTACGGGGTAAGGAACTGCAGGAACGGCTACCTCTGCTCGAGTTGAAGGTAATATGAAACCGATGCATAAAACAAAAAGTACTAACAGTAGGAATATGGGTCGACAGGGCGATGAAGAAGGCATGTTTGATGGTTTGTGATGGGTCGTTCCGGTTTTCCGTCGTGGAAACTTGAAAAGCGAATCTTTTGGGTACTAAGTACTATCACTTTCGCTTGTAGTATTGAGTATTGATTGGTGTCCTTACAAGAGCTTTCCTCTTTTACAAATTTTATACGATAGCGGTGGCTGAATATAGCCGTAGCAAACACTGCTCGTATTTGATGACCCTGATTTTTTAGAGTAGTATTATGATCTTTCTCGTCCATTTATTTAATTGAAGACCATCTATCATGATGAGATGAAGAGCGACAACAAGACGTGTACTACAGACTAGAGCCTACTACTCTACGCAAATTTCGTGTGGAAAGATCTGTTTTATTGAACAGGACAACAGGCAGACTGAAGAAAGATCAACTGTGCTCTCCATTATTACTCTATTATTTCGTCCCTTTCAAACGAGATAATGTGCGTCTACAATATCGATTTTGAAACTACAATTATTTTTAATGCGAAAGCAAATCTCATTACTGTCTACTGTCCAATAAAGCGTGTTTCCAACTTGGCCGTTGAAGCTCCTTCGCCACCCAAAGCGTAGGACGTCCAGGTTTGCCACTGTTGTGTCAGTGTTTGCCTCCCCTTGCGTGCTCGTGCCAAAATATTTGATTCTGTAATTGATCCTCCTCCTGACTCCTGAGTGCCGTTCCACTAGGGGTATCCTGTCTTCTGCAGTCTGAAGTCTCATTCATCTGGTTCAAAAGAGTTCCTGTGGCAACGATCAATACCCAAGAGTGCGTATCGGCCATCTATTCGTATCCGAAATGTTTGATCTGTATTCGACATGCCCAAAGTGAAGATAACGTCTTGCTGTCCCAACCTGGAAAAAAATTGGGCGATCCTAATTTTAAGGACGATGTTGCGCTCGTAGATGCCCAAAAGTGCTCGGAAGAAGGTTTGCAACAAATTCAAGAGAAATTGTCACCCCAAATGCGCAGCGACGATTACAAGAAGTTGTTAGCCGAGGTCGAATTAATTGTGGGTATCACCGTTGACACGTGCGTTACAAACATTCGAGTAAGGACTTTGGCCCGTCTTGAACGAACTTGATGCGGAATATATGAAACGACAACGACAACGACGACAACGACAACGAAGGCGGCCCATCATTTTGGTACAACCACTGTGTACAGTCTTGAACGCGTTTACACTACTTCGGATACTGGACGTCCCGTATCGGAACTCTCGCAAGAATTCCCATGGGCGGATTGGTCCCCTCAAGGAAGAACAGTACGGCAGTGCTGATTGGTGGTACTCTCTACTCTCATGCCGGATCAGACAAGGACACTGTTGTAGCCCAATATCAAGAATGGCGACCTCATTCAGAACATCAGTGGTATGGTGTACCAGGAGAACCCCAGGAAATGTTTGATAAGCGTATGAAAAGATTGGAAGAATGGATTTTGTCCAGAAAGGAACAAAGCATTTTGTTGGTGGCACATTGGGGAGGAGCGATTCGGTACTTATCTGGAGGGTACCAGACGAAAAATTGTTAGGTCAAGGTTTTGGATCCATGGATGCCGTTTCATTCGCAACAAAACCCAGACAGTTGCTAATTCAAAAGCTAGAAAAATTCCAATTTCGTTGTACTCGTAGAAACTAAGAACCAAATGATTTGATGCATCCGCCTCAGCAATCAGCAACGGAATCAATCAAAACTGACCACCAAACAACAATTTGGGCTGTCCATAGAATGTCTATTGTACAGTCTGCAGTAACTGGTGGAGGCATATAATAGATATTGGGTTGGGCACCACCCAAACACAATGAGCTAATGGCCCAAGTACCTGTACCAGCTTCCTGCCTTTGTCTGTCCATTCGTCGGCCTCACGCCCTGCTGCTGCAGTTGATATGCTATCAGAGTGCTCAACTTTTCTCTAATTGCTCAAGATCCAAGCCAATAGTACATCCTGTACTGTATCCAACGTGAGAGTTGAATAGTAGGCGATCCCTGCTACTGTAGTTCAGTCTTGCCGTTCTAGAAGTGCCAAAGACTCAATGTGCCGCGTTTGTGGAAATAAATCAAAGGGTTGGACAACGGTAATCTTGTAGCCCCAGGACACCATTTCTTTGACATCACGAGCTTGCGTTGCCGGATTACAAGACAGGTACGAAATGCGTTTGGGCCGGAAGGATTGCAATTGTTTTAAGAAAACCTCATCGCATCCCTTGCGTGGTGGATCGAGCATCACCACCGTCGTATCCCGGGGAAAGGTTTGAACTTGTGGATTGTCAAAAATAGCTTCGGCCCGGGATGCTTCAAACGAGCACTTGTCTGCCAAATTATTGGCCATGGCATTGTTCCGGGCTTCGGCAATTGCCTTTTTGTTGATTTCAATTCCCACACATCGTTCAAAGTGCTGCGCGGCCGACAAACAAAACAACCCCGAGCCGCAGTAACAATCTACAAAATGTGTCATTTGAATTTCATTGTCATTCTCGTCCAGGCACGACGGAGATGCCTTGGCCATGACTGTATTGACCATTTCTGGCAGTATATGAAGATTGTTTTGAAAGAAATTGCCGGCCAAATAGGTAAAGTTGATCCCGTTGACATCCGTCGTCATGTACTCGTTATGATCCGATACCACGGTATCATCGTCCAAGTTAGCTTGTCGAAAGAGCAACGTAGCCCCCAAATCCCCCTGATATGGTTGGTTCAACAGTTCCTGTCGCTTCTTGGCATAAGCCGTGTTGAGGGGGTCCGTAGCAATGGGACAAAATGGAACATCTAAAATCGCACGGACCGTGGCTCGTTGAAATCCAATAGAACCAACACTCGGCAGTGGTTCTGTTGTTTCTTCGTACTTCTCTTTGCGTTCTTGTGCCCTTTGACGATTCCGTCGACGACTTCGTTGTCCGGGAGGTGCCTGATAGTGGGGTGTAATTTTGGACCTGTAGGCATAGTCGTGTTCGGTGCCCATGGCAGGTTCTACTCTGCAGTTGTGTTCGCCCAATAAATCAATCTTTTGCTGTTGAAACATTTCGGCCACGTGGCGGGTTTTCCATTCTCTCTGCAAAGCAATCGGCATGTGCTGGTATTGACACCCTCCACAGTCTTGTGCGAGAGGACATTTCGGTTCGACGCGATCTGGGCTGGCCGTCTCGACAGAGATCAAGTCGGCTTCACTGTACGATTTGTGATTGCGAAAGATTCTGCCAGTAACAACTTCTCCCGGAATGACGTTGGGAATCATCACCACCCACGATGCATCCTGCCGGTCGTCTGTGGTAGTATCAGTATCGTTGATGTGGGTTCCAGCAAAAGTGTTGGGGACATTGTCTAGCTTTAACCTAGCAACACCCATGCCCAAATTAGTTAAGGAGTCGATTTTTAAGGTCAGCTTTTGATGGTACTAAATAATGTTCGAGGTGGTGTGAGTGCACAGAACAACTGACAGAGACAGGTAGAGTGTAACAGTAGGAATCTGAGTATCTCGTTCTCGTCACTTACATGAAAGGGTTCTGGAATGAACTTTTTCGGTGTTTGCACAGTGGCAGTTGGTGCTGCACTGGCGTCGTTGAGAGGAGTTGCGGTAGAGAACAAGGACTTGGAGCATCTCTTGAACGTCGCGTGCCTCGGTGCCCAAGCCCAGACTCTGCAGGCGGTGAGGATGGAAGAGAATGCCATGGCCCAAAGTATCGAATAGCATATGGTCCTGTTATAAATGTGGCGTAGCAAAAGCATGGGAGAGTTGAGCTCAAAAGAGATTTGCGCTGTGTGAGTGTTTTATAAAGCTGGTGGCCTCACTCTGCCTCTGGCGAGTCAAGTCGGATGATGCAACTATCGTAGTATTGACAGTGGAAAGGTTGAAAGAAAAGAAAAAAAATTGAATGGTGCAGCTTTTATTCGGTGTCGAGTTTTCACGTGGTCGCACACACGAACAAAATTGTTACGGAAAAGGATTCAGTTGTTACTAGTAGTAGAGTGGGTGCAGTAGGCTAGCTTTGTATCAGATACAGAATCAATTAGTAGTATTCTACTACTGCTATCTTTAACAGGCATGCCTCTAAGGCGCACCATGTTGTATTTATTTGCGGATCTTGTTGGCAGTATCAGCGGCAGAACTCAATCGCTCGTAGTACTCTTTCCATTTTTCCGTTTCGCTTTCCGCATCTTGCCTCTTTTTCTGCTCTTTTGCCAGCAGCTCTCGAACACGGATCAGCTCGCTTGTTAATGCTTCTTTTTCCTTTGCTTTCTGTTGGCGTTCAATATTGCAACTCTGCTTCACGCGATTCACTTCCAAGACAGCTTCAGTGCGAGATGCAACCTCATTGGACAACTGTGTACACAATTCTACAATCTCTGTATCTGTATTCCGTTGCATTTCTTCGTGCTTCTTGTAGAGCCTCTCAGTTTCTGCTTTTTCTTCTTGGTCCTTCTTTTCCTTGTTTTTGTCAATACCGACACCAAAGAGAGGGCCGGCCTTCCTTTGCTGCTGGAGGAGGTGCTGAATTTTCCTTGACGCATGCTCTAATTTCACGTCCAACCGTTCAGTCTTCTTCTTTTCTTGCTCGAGTGCATGAGCGTGCGAGACACTGGCGGCAACAAGCCGCGCGTGAAATTCGTCCCGTTCGGCCATTGCTTCCAGGAGGGCTGCGTGCATCGATTCCTGTAAGTGTTCCGTAACATGTGTTGGCAAGAGTGGCTCGAAAAAGGAAGCATCAGAGTCGTCTTGGCGTATAGCCGTGACTTGGGACAATTCCAATGCAAGCCAACCGCTTTGTTCCGCACTCAAGAGCTCGGT
>Ga0100380_10004810_pt1 | contig 14061 bp, 15 predicted proteins | sample CryGeymeta201504_FD_80417 | JGI IMG/M metagenome (GOLD analysis project Ga0100380, IMG submission 80417) | Groundwater microbial communities from Crystal Geyser aquifers in Utah, USA - Crystal Geyser metaG 2015-04 | ecosystem: Environmental > Aquatic > Deep subsurface > Groundwater | place... | reverse complement strand
TCGCCTATCCAATGCTACCCAGAAAAAAGGCGAAGTAGTAGTTGAAGTAATTGTAAATAGAGCTGGAACAGTTTTAAAAACCAAAGCCGGAATTACTGGCAGCACTACCAGCGATGAGTACTTGCTTACCAAAGCCGAGTACGCATGCATGGGCATCAAGTTTAACGAACACATGACAGGTCCGCTGGAAACGGTTGGGACGGTGATCATTAGGTATTAGTTGCTAGTATTAAGTAACTAGTATTGAGTATTAAGAATTAAGAGCTTGACTTCTTAATTAGAATTGAATGAAACAAAAAAGGCGAACCATACGATTCGCCTTTCTTGTTTTTTATTGTTTGATTCTTAATCTAAGAAACCATAATTGGTTCCGTAATCAAGCATTTGCTCCAAGAAATCGTCTGGATATTCCACTTTTACATCCACCACTTTGTCGCCTTCCATTACTGGAACCAACTTAGGATTGATGAATCCACCGTAAGGTGCACTGTCAAGTTTTTTAGCTCGCTCTAGCACTTCTTCGTGAAGCGCCTTGTCTACTTTAACACCATAGTTTTCTACTAATGCTCTACCAGCTTCATAATCGCCTTCACTTTTAATTCGCTGAATTTCTTTCAATAATTCACCGAAAAGCATTTGAAGTTTTTCGTAATCATTTACAACGAAATACGTTTTGCCATTTTCAGAAACGCGCTCGATTACATTTTCAGCCTTACCTTTTTCGTAACACCAAGCAGCAACCATTTGACGATTACGCATGTGCGATTCTTCAATCTCTTGTCCTGGTTCAATTCTTCTCAATTGAAGCATCATTCCATTACGGATGTAAGAATCGTATTCTGCCTTACCAACTTCTAGTGATGGCATCAAACCAAGTTCTACCAACTTAGGATTGAGCAAATAATACAATGCAACCAAGTCAGCACGACCTTCTTCTAAAGTAGAAGCGTAGCTTTTCAAGGTTTCTTTTGGTGTACCAACACCTTCATTGATTTGACCTGAAGCATGACCCACCACTTCGTGAAGTGCAGTGTGTAGTTTTCCAGCCAAAGCTCCATGCTCTTTTGCTCTTGCAATTTGCTCTTCAGAGTTTACAAACTCTTCTAAAGAACCTTTGCCCGCAGATTTGTCATAAGCAGCAACAATATTGCCCAAGCTAACCGATTTTGAACCATGTGTAGCTCTGATCCAGTTGGCATTAGGAAGGTTTACACCAATTGGTGTAGATGGTGACGCATCACCCGATTCGCCTGCTACGTTTACTACTTTGTAAGTAACTCCTACCACGTTTTTCTTCTTATGCTCATCCATGATCGAAGAGTTATCTTCAAACCATTGCACATTGTCCATCAACACTTTCATGCGCTCTGAAGCGTCAAAATCTTTGATTTGAACGATGCTTTCGTATGAACCTCTAAATCCTTTAGGATCTTTATAAACTTCTACGAAACCTTGGATATAATCAATATCACCTTCTGTAGCTTGAGACCATGCGATGTTGTATTCATCCCACTTTTTCAAATCGCCTGTTTTATAATATTCAACTAACAACAAAAGCGCATTACCTTGAGCTTCGTTTTCAGCTACTGAAGCTGCTTTTTCAAGCCAGTAAACTACTTTTTCGATAGAAGCTGAATACATTCCGCCTACTTTCCAAACGTTTTCAGTAATAGAACCATCAGCGTTTTTCACTAATTGACTATTGATACCGTACGAAACTGGCGTTCTGTCTTTCTTATCAATGATTTTTGCGTAATAATTGTCAACATCTTTCTCCGTCATGTTTGGGCTGTAAAAATTCACTGCCGAACCTTTAATCAAACCTTTGTCAGGATCTAGATTTACTTTTTTAGCATCAAACGTTGGGTCGAACATGGCTTTTTTAGCTTCATCACCTAAAGTAACATTGCTAGCAGCAAGTAATGTTTCGAAATATTCAGCTGAAAATTCAGGATTGATTTTCGACATGCTGTAGTGATGGTGAATACCATTGCTAAAGAACACACGCTTGGCATATACCAAGAAGTTATCCCAATCGGCACCGCTTTTTTCTACTGCATCATTTTGAATGATGGTTTCTAGCGCATGACGAATTTCAAGGTTGTGACGGTAGTTCTGATCCCAGATCATATCTCTACCGCTTATTCCAGCTTCGTACAAATAATACACAAGCTCTTTTTGTTTTGCAGTCAACTTATCCCAACCTGGAATTTGATAACGGATAAGTTTAAGGTCTGCAAATTGCTCTGCTAGATATTGGAAATCATCAGCCGGTTCGGCCACTGCAACGGTATCTTGAGCGTTTGTATCTGGCTTTTCAGCACCTCCACCGCAAGATTGCATCACCATTCCTGAAATCATCAGGGGATAAATTAATAGGTTAAGTTTTTTCATGATTTGATTTAAATTCTGAATCTGATGGCCTAAAAGTAGAAAGAAGCGCCAAAAAGCGCTTCTTTCTATGAAATTTGTTGTAAACAGTGAGGATTAATGGATTCCTTTTTCAGCCAAATATCGCTCGGCATCAAGGGCGGCCATACAACCAGTGCCTGCAGCAGTTACTGCTTGTCTGTATACTTTATCACCTGCATCGCCAGAGATAAACACTCCTTCGATGTTTGATTTTGTGCTTCCTGGTTTTGGTAACAAATAACCCGTTTTATCCATTTCTAACCAATCTTTAAAAATCGCGGTGTTTGGTTTATGGCCAATAGCCACAAAAAATCCAGTAACAGCTATTGTACTTTCTACTTGAGTTTGGTTGTTGATCACTTTAATACCTTCTACTACTGTGTCGCCCAAAACCTCTAATGTTTCGGTGTTGAAGTGTACTTCAATATTTGGCGCATCGAACACGCGTTGCTGCATGATTTTAGATGCACGCATTTCGTCTTTACGCACCAACATGTGCACTTTTTTGCAGATTTTAGAAAGGTAAGTAGCTTCTTCGGCCGCAGTGTCGCCCGCACCAACAATAGCTACTTCTTGACCTCTGTAAAAGAAACCATCGCACACCGCACAAGCAGAAACACCTCCACCCAAATCGCGCAGGCGAAGTTCGCTTGGTAAACCAAGCCACATGGCCGATGCACCCGTAGAAATAATGATCGAATGTGCTTCAATGTATTCTTCCTTATCGTCAACCCATACTTTGTGTGTTGGGCCCGAAAAATCAACCTTAGTTACATATCCGCTTCTAATATCGGTTTCAAAACGTTCTGCTTGCGCTCTAAAATCCATCATCATCTGCGGGCCATTGATGCCTTCGGGATAACCTGGAAAGTTCTCTACATCTGTAGTATCCATCAACTGACCGCCTGGCTGCATACCTTCGATCATGATTGGTTTTAGCTCAGCACGAGCAGCGTAAATAGCCGCAGTATATCCAGCAGGTCCTGAACCTATGATTAGGCATTTTGCTGGTCCATTCATTTCACTCATTTCTTCAAATTATTTCGGATGCAAAAGTAGGTTTTGAGAAAGACTTTTAGGTGATTCTTGTCACCCGATTATTTAGCTTAGAAATACAAATTAGGTTGGCTTTTTCTCCATTTGAGAAAGAAAAACTAACACTAAAAAGATAAATTATTCATTAAGTGCGTTAAATACAAGCATTGCTTTCTATTTTGCAATCCTTAATAAAACAAACATGAAAAAGATACTCCTTGCCCTCTTTGTGGTTTTTGCTGCAAGCACCTACTCTATTGCACAATCTGACAACGATCCGGCATACGAAGCCGCTTTAAAGCGCATGATGAAAGCCAACGGTAGCGATGAAACCTTTGTGGTAGTCATCGATCAAATGATTGAAATGTACAAAGTGCAAATGCCTGAAATTAGCGCAGAGAAATGGGATAAAATGGGCGAAGTTTTACGATCTCAAAGCATCGAAACGTTGGTTGAAATGTTAGTACCTGTGTATCAAAAACACCTGACTATCGAAGACCTAGAATCTATTATTGGTTTTTACAATTCGCCCGCAGGCAAAAAATTAGGAAAGGCTACTCCATACATTACACAAGAATCTATGCAAGTAGGTCAAGCTTGGGGACAAAGCCTGGCTGGAGATATTGCAAAGGCAATTGAAAAAATTGCAGAATAAAAATCCAAATCCATTCTTAGAAAGCTGCGCGAACAAGTGCGGCTTTTTTTATGGCTTCAAAAGCCCTAAATTCTTAATCATGATGGGCTGATTAGGATTTATAGCCAAGGATTTTTGGTAATAATTCTTGGCCAAATCATATTGTTTTTTGTTGTGGTAAACTACTCCTAAATTGCCCAAAGCACCTGTATGATTTGGTTTGTATTCAAGAGCTTTTGTTAGCATTTGTTCCGCCTGATCAAAGCTTCCTTGATTGATAAAAATCACACCTAAATTATTTCTAGCGTCAGGATGCGTTTCGTCAATTTGAAGCACTTCTTCAAATGCATTTTGAGCCAATGCTATCGCACCAGTGCTTTGATAAATCACGCCCAAATTGTACCACGCATCATAGGTTTCTGGCAGTATTTCGATGGCTTGTTTGTAGTGTTTTACCGCTTTTTCAAAGTTCACTTGCTGCGTTTGCTGCTGCCTACTTTGTTCGGCCTTTTGGCGAAACACCGTTCCCATTGCCGTTTGTACCCGAGCACTTTCAGGATTGGTAATTAGGCTAGCGGCAAAAAGCGTTTCGTTGCTTTCCCAATCCGTATTTCGATTGATAGTTTGTCCTGAAAACAAGAGAAAAACGGCAACAAAAATGATGGAAAGCACAGTTCTATTCTTTGCAATTTGAAACTTAGAAGTAGCTTCAAAAAACAACCAAACCACCGCTACAACTAGAAACAAAGACGGCAGAAACAAAAATCGCTCGGCAAAATTGGCACCAATTAAAATAAAGAGGTTGAGCACCGGAATCAGCATCAAAACAAAAGCTAGGAGCAAGAAACCAAGCATTGATTTTTTGGGCAACAAAAGCACCAAACCAATCAATAAAACACTTGCAAAAACCAATGAAAAAAGGCCAAGAGTTGAACTTGGCGCAATAGCTTGAATGCTTGAAAATGAATAATCCCACGTGAGTTGTGTAGGCCAAATGGTTTTAGCAAAATACAAGAACAACAAGTGCGCACTGTTGGTGATTCGATCTAGTGCGCCTGTAGCATGCACAAATGCATTGTTGATGATAAACCGCTCTTCTGGAGCATTTTGGTCACCAAGAATCAATATTCGTAAGCCAAAATAAAGCGCAAACACTGCTAGGTAAGGCCAGCTATTTTTAGCAATTTCTATGACACTTTTCTTGTATATAAACCAAAGGGAAAGAGGCAACAATACCAAGAACATAACTGCACTCTCTTTGCTGAGCATGGCTAATAAAAACCAAAGCAAACTGAATAGCAATGACTTGATTTGCTTGACTTGAACATAGCGATGCAACGAGCCAAACATCAACGTGAAAAAGAGAAAAGCCAGCAATTCATCACGGCTTTTTAAGTTGGCAACAACCTCGGTATGAATGGGATGCGCTAGAAATAAAAGCGTGACGATAAAAGCCAGCATCTTTTGATTTGGAAACCAAAGCAGGAGCATTTTCCAAAGGAAAAAACCAGCCAAAGCATACATCAAAATATGAATGAAACGGCTTTGCAAAGGCTTACCATCAAAAAGCGATTTCTCTGTGGCAAACATGACCAATGGCATGGGTCTGTAGGTGGTGCTTTCGCCATTAAATCCGGCTAAATAACCCGATGACACAATTTTAGGAATGCCCGCTACGCCTTGTTGCACAAACGAATTTGAAATCACCAAATCATCGTCAAGCACCAATTGGTAGCGCAAAGTTTTGCCATAAAGCGCAAAACAAACAATGAACACCAAGGCGAATTTTAGCCATTGGTTTGTGTTGAGTTGCTCGATCAACTTATTCATTCGGTTCTATATGGATTAAGATTTCGCCCAATTCAGGAATTTTATCACGCAATGTGTCTTTCAAAACGTGCGATAAATGGTGACCTTCTTTTACTGAAATATCGGCATCTACAATGGCGTGTAAGTCAACATGAAAGGTCATTCCAGCTTTTCGAACATAACACTTTTCGGTATCTAAAATTCCATCAACACTGACCGAAACTTTTCTGATGTTTTCAATCAAATCATCGTAAAAGTGCTCATCCATTATTTCGCCAAGTGCTGGTCTGAAAATAAGGTAGCTGTTGTAGAAAATAAAACCCGAGGCAAACAACGCTGCCCAATCGTCTGCTGTTTCGTAACCCGGACCAAGGAAAATAGCAATGGCAATTCCAACAAAAGCAGCAATGGATGTGATGGCATCGCTGCGATGATGCCAAGCATCTGCCTTGAGCGAAGAACTGTTGGTTTCTTTGCTGCGCTTCATTACCAAGCGATACGAGAGCTCTTTCCAAGCGATGATTACACCCAAGACAATAAGCGTCCAAGGTTTGGGCAATGCATGTGGCGTTTGAATGTTTACAATGCTTTCGTAAGCAATCAAGGTGGCTGAGGTAATGAGAATACCCACCACCAAAAAGGTGATCAAAGGTTCTACTTTGCCGTGACCATACGGGTGATTTTCATCGGCAGGCCGGCTGGCATATTTCAGCCCAAACAAAACGAGCAGCGAAGCGAAAATGTCGGTGGTTGATTCAATTGCATCCGCGATCAATGCATAAGAATTACCAAAAAAACCCGCAAAGCCCTTCACAATAGCCAGACTCAAATTGCCCAGTATGCTAAAATAGGTGGTTTTAATGGCGATTTCTTCGTGCTTCAATGGTGGTTTTTCTGGCAGTCGAAATTAGGGTTTATTTATTCCTGAGTTTTAACTCTGAAAGCAATTGATGTTTATTCAAACTCTTCGTAGCCGCTTTTTATAATCGTGCTCAACATTTTGAAACGCACATTGGCCTTAATGGTATTGCGCGAATGAGCTGGGATAATGATAGAGTGCCCGGTTTCGAGGATATTCGAAACGCCATCAATTAAAATTTCGGCTTTGCCATCAATCACCTGAACAAAGGTGTCGAAAGCGGCCGTTTTTTCGGTGAGCGCCTCGCCCGAATCAAATGAAACAGCACTTACATTTCCTGTGGTCTTTTTTATGATGGTTTTTATAACCACTGAGTTTGGTATGTATTCGATGATTTCTACAATGATAAAAGCCTTTGCCTTTTCTAATTCAGAATTTTCCATGAGTTCAATAATCCAATAAACGCTGGAAAATTCCAGTTATCAAATGTGTAGGTATTTGAATACAAAAGCTTGTATAGTAAATACTCAAGGTTATATAAATCACATGTTATTCATGTGCAAATCCTCAATTGACTACAGTGAAATAATCAAAAGAACTTGTAACATTTTGTGGGATTTATGTAACAGTTCACCTTGTCAACTTGCTCATGTTTGTTTTGAATTAATTCCATTCGAAAGGATGATTTATTTCATTCATCATTGTTCTTATCATTTCTGTAAAGACCCCAAAAAGCATCGAATATTATATTAAGTCAAACAATGAAAAATCATGATCAATCTCCTGTTTTAAAACTGATTATCATGAATATATAAAAGGAAAGTGCCCCCAAAAAAAACTACCTTTTAAGAAATAATTGTTAGCTAGAAAACATGATGAAACTCTATATCAAATACATGGTGAGCTTGCGCTGTAAGGCTTTAGTGAAACAAGAACTGATAAAGCTAGGCTTACACTATGTTATTGTAGATCTTGGGATGATCGAAATTTTAGAAGACATAACTCCCGAACAGCGCAAACTTCTGAAAGCCAATTTGTTGAGATCTGGATTAGAACTAATGGATGACAAGCGCAGCATTTTAATCGAAAAAATCAAGGTTTGCATTATTGAAATGATTCACTACTCAGAAGAGTTGCCCAAGGTCAATTATTCTGATTATATCAGCGAAAAACTGGGTTACGACTACACTTACTTGTCAAACATATTTTCTGAAGTAAAAGGCAGCACCATTCAGCAATTTATCATTTCCAATAAAATAGAGCGTGTAAAAGAACTACTGCTTTATGATGAATTGAATTTGACTGAAATTTCTTATCGACTACACTACAGCAGTGTTGCTCACCTTTCAAATCAATTCAAAAAAGTGACTGGTCTTTCGCCTTCCTTTTTTAAAACCCTAAAGAAAAAGCGAAAGAAAAACCTAGAAGACATGTAGTGTTTATGGTTTATTCAGTTTAATGCCTCACTCCTATTCTACCTTTTTAAAAAAAGGTGAGAAATGAAGAACATGTGATATATGTAATGATTGAATCTTGTTGTGTAAGTGTTTCAAAATCTATCAATTGACCTTTGCCGTGCAATGACGACTAAATGCATTGCATCGATATTATGAGATTATCAAAAACTGTATTCGCCTTAGGTTGCATTCCACTTTTTATGGTTGGAGCTTGCAAAAAAGACGAAGCTGAAACTGGTGTTATTCCAACCGTGCAAAGTTCTGCGCCATTACATAACGCAACTGATGTTCCTATTTCAACCAGCGTAGCATTCACGTTTAGCCAAACCATGAATGGCATGACGCTAAACACGTCTACCGTTTCGCTTTATGAAGGACTTACACAAGTAGCAGGTTCGGTGGTTTCGGCCAATACAAAAGCCACATTTACTCCAACCCATTTGCTAAAACTTGGCACTGTTTACAAAGCTTTTGTGAGTGCGGGTGTAGAAAGTGTATCAGGTGGAGAATTGAAAAACGATTATAGCATCGCATTTACCACCACAAGCACGGCAGATGAATTGGCACCATTTATTACTAGTACCATTCCGCTTACTGACGCAACTGGTGTTCCTAGAAATAAAACCATTTCTGTTGTTTTTAATGAACCCATGAATGCAGCTACGATCAATGAAACCACTTTCACTTTAAAACAAGGCACAACCGATGTTTCAGGAACCGTGGCTTACGCCAACAATACAGCAACGTTTACATCCAACTCCTTTTTTGAATCGAACACCATTTACACTGCAGAAATTACCACTGCAGCAACTGATGCTGCTGGGAACGCGCTGGCTGCAGGAAAAAAATGGAGTTTTAAAACCAGCAACTCTTCTGAAACATTGGCTTTGATAAATTTAGGTGGCGGAAGCAACTATGTAATTCTTGCCAAAACTGCGATCAACAACAGCGCTACTTCAGCGCTGGTTGGCAATTTGGGTTTGAGTCCTGCGGCTACGTCATACATCACCGGTTTAGCATTGGTTAATGCCACAGGCCATGCCACTTCAGCGCAAGTTACGGGCAATGTTTATGCAGCAGACATGGCCGCACCTACACCATTGATTTTGACCAATGCGGTAAACGATATGATCACAGCTTATAACGATGCTGCTGGCAGACCAACGCCCGATTTCTTAGAACTAGCCACAGGCAACATTGGCGGAAAAACGCTTACTGCTGGCTTGTATAAATGGACCTCAACGGTTACCATTCCAACAGATGTAACCCTTACGGGAAGCGCAACCGATGTTTGGATTTTTCAAATAGATGGAGATTTAACACAAAGCAGTGCAACCAACATTACTTTAAGTGGTGGTGCTGTTGCGAACCACGTATTTTGGCAAGTAGCTGGCGAAGCAACCATTGGTGCAAACGCCCATTTTGAAGGAAATATATTGTCTTTGACTGGGATAACGCTGCTTACTGGTGCATCTATGACTGGGCGCGCTTTAGCTCAAACTGCGGTGATTCTTGACGCTAATGCCGTAACCAAACCCGAATAGAAAACATGTAAATTATGTAACTCTTTCCGCTTTAAATACAAAGCTTTAAGCCATGATTTCACCAACTTCGATTCACACTTAACACAAGTATTATGTCAAAAGCAAAAGAAGGAAAACAGAGTTCTGACAAAACAGCTCCAGCTAAAAACTTGAAGGAAAAAAGAGCAGCTAAGGCCGCGAAAAAAGCATCAAAAAACGCTCCGAGCGCAGACTAACGTAAACTGATGTTTTATGCATCAGTGAGCTTGCAAGCAATTGTGCTTAAAAAAAGCAAACGCGGCTCTAATACAACACTTAAATAAAGGCCATTTCTGACGGTTCAGATTTGGCCTTTTTTTTTGAAACACCGATGGCTTTTGTGTGATTTATATAACTCTAATCTATTGTTATGTAATTGATTAATGCATACAGGAGGCGATCTTTACGGATCAAATAAGTCTAATACTAATGGTAGAAAAAAAGGCTGGGATTCATAAAACATCACAAAAAGTGGAATGGTTTTGAGCATCTTTTTTAAACCAACAATCAACTAAATTAAAACCAATAATCATGGGAAATTTACTTTATGTAGCAGCAGTTGTACTCATCATTCTTTGGGCCATTGGTTACTTGGGCTACAATGCCGGGGCCATTATTCACATTCTATTAGTCATCGCGCTGATTTCCATTTTGCTCCGCCTCATTCAGGGTAAAAAAGTGGTGTAAGTGCATTTTTAACAAAAAGAACCTTAACTACTTAAAATGAATTACTTAAGCTAAAATAACACGATAAAAGACTTATATGAATGACCAAATTACAAGCGCAGATTTTACCAAAATGAAAAAATTGGGAACTGTGCTCCAAGCCATAAAAGCAAAAAGCAAAACAGAGATCCAAGCACTGATAGCAGCTTTAAAAAATTCTAAATCATATCAAACCAACAACTTAAAACAACCACGATGAAAAATGCAATAAATGTAGCGTTAGCGCTAACTGTAGCAGCCAGCTTAAGCCTGATAAGCTGCAACACAACACCAAATGAAAAAGTGGATGCAGCTCAACAAAAAGTAGATGCAGCCCAAGTAAAACTAGATGAATTGAACGCAAGTTATGAAGCAGACATAACAAGCTACAAGCAGCAAAACACAGAACGAATAGCTGCCAACGAGCAAAGCATGGCCGAGTTTAAAAGTAGGATCAAATCAGAAAAAAAGTCGGCCAAATCAGATTATAATGAGCGCATTGCCGATTTAGAAAAGCAAAACACCGACTTGAAAAAAACGCTTGACGATTACAAGGCCGATGGCAAAGAAAACTGGGAAGCGTTCAAAACCGAGTTTAGCCATGATATGGATGAACTAGGCAATGCCTTCAAAGACCTTACGGTAAACAACACTAAATAAATCAACACATGAAATCAATCTTAACTACCATTAGTCTTGCATTCATACTAGCGATGAGTGGGTTTTCACAGAACAGTAACGACACATTAAACCTCGATTATAGAGAACATTTCATTTTCGGACTTAAAGCCGGAATTAATTACTCTAACGTGTATGACGCTCAAGGTGAGGAATTTAAAACTGATGCCAAGCTTGGTTTAGCTGGAGGTCTTTTTGTTGCTATTCCAATTATAAAATTTCTTGGCGTTCAGCCTGAAGTACTGTTTTCACAAAAAGGTTTTAAAGGAACTGGACGGTTGTTCGGCACCAGTTATGAACTCACCAGAACCACCAATTACATTGATGTGCCTCTGTATTTTGCACTGAAGCCTTCGAGATTCTTCACCATACTTGCTGGTCCGCAATATTCATATTTGATAAGTCAGCAAAACAAATTTGAAAATGCTGTAACCACCATTGTTCAAGAACAAGAGTTCGAAAATGACAACATCAGAAAAAACACGTTTTGCTTTTCGGGCGGAGCAGACATCATGTTGAATCATTTGGTAATCAGCGGCCGCGCAGGTTGGGATATTCTCAACAACAATGGCGATGGAACATCAACCACACCTCGCTATAAAAACGCTTGGTATCAGCTCACTGCGGGCTATGTTTTTCATTGATGATAAACACATTCAATTTTAGGGTTTACTAGGTTAAAAAGGAGGTTTATTTTTGAATCGGCCTCCTTTTTTTCGCTTTACTAACCAAGCAATCAAGTCTTAAGATGTGCGATTTATGCAAATTTTCACTCAACTTTTATAATAGTTTTTGATCGTTTTCAGATCAAATTGCAACATCAATCTCATAACAATGAAAAACTCAAAAAATAGAATTGAAGCTTGCTTGGCCGTAGTAATTGCTTGCGAAAAGTGCGCCTCAGACTGTATTGTTGAAGGCCATAAAGAATGCATAGCCCTTTGCAAAGATTGCGCAGATATATGTTTGTTGTATGCGCAATTAGAAGCCCGAGAATCTGTGTATGCGCCCGAATTGCGAGCGCTATATGCTAAAGTGTGCAAGGCTTGTGCTGCTGAGTGCGGCAAGCACATCTCTAACCGAAACTCATGCGAAGATTGCGTTAATGCATGCCTTAAATGTGTAGAAGTAGACAAAGTAACTTCTGGTACTTCTATTTAATGTGACTTAAAAATTTAACCTCCTATTTAATACAACATGATTATGTTTTACGAAGGTCAACAGTTTTGGGGAATGCACCTTATTTGGTGGGTAATTTGGATGATATTACTCTTTTGGATTTTTGCTACACCATACAGTATTCCTGGTCAGCGCGCTAAAAAAGCATCTCCGCTCGATGTGCTTAAAATGCGCTTTGCAACAGGTGAAATAGATTCTTCAGAATTTGAAGAACGAAAAAATATCCTCGAAAAATCGGAACTAAATCCTACTAAATAGACACATGCTGATGGCCCAATCCTATGCTTAAAACCATGGATTGAGGCGCACCAGCTTGCATTTAGAAAGAAATAAGGTTTGCTGGCCTCACATACAGCATTCAGTTTATTATGGACTATTTATTCAAGCTTCCATTTTATGCTCGGGTTACTATTATGCTCATCGGGCTTTACCTAGCCTTGAGCATGCTTTATATTGCGCAAAGCATCATTTTGCCATTGATCTATGGAACCATTGTTGCCATAGTGTTAGACCCACTAGTTTCATTTTTGGTTAGAAAAGGCTTGAGTCGCGGTATTGCTTCACTTACAGTAATGCTGTTGAGCGTAATCATCATCGCAGCTGTTATTTCACTCATTTCGCTGCAAGCTGGCGAATTGGGCACGGCTTGGCCCAATATGAAATTGAAACTTGAAGGATTATTGCTAGAAGTAACCACGTTTTTAGCCAACAATTTTAATTTGAGTCAAATAGAAATTGACGGCTGGCGCACACAACTTCAAGATGAAATGTTGAGCAACAGTGGAAACAAAATTGGCATCACCATTATCACTATGGGAAGCTTTATTTCGGCTGCCATGCTCACCCCCGTTTATACTTTCATGCTGTTGTACTATCAGCCGCATCTTATTGGCTTCATTCACAACCTTTTCGGAACCAGTTACAATGTGCAAGTCAATGAAATTCTTACCAAAACCAAATCGCTCATTCAGCGCTATTTGCTCGGTTTGGGAATTGAATTTGTCATTCTTTCGGTGCTCAACGCAGCAGGATTATGGCTCATTGGCATTGATTATCCCATTCTACTTGGCGTTTTAGGTGCATTGCTCAACATCATTCCCTACTTAGGCGGAATAATCGGAGTAAGCATTTACATGATTGTGGCGCTGGTTACTAAATCGCCTTTGTATGTGATGTATGTGGTCATTTTATATTCATTTATTCAACTGGTAGACAACAATTACATCGTGCCAAAAATTGTGGGTTCGAAAGTGAAGCTCAATGCACTTGTTTCATTTTTTGCGGTGATCGCTGGTGCAGCGCTTTGGGGCTTACCAGGCATGTTTCTTTCCATACCGTTTGTAGCCATTATCAAACTCATTTTAGATCATATAAAATCGCTTGAGCATTGGGGCACATTACTTGGCGATCCTATTTCTACATCAGAAACACTTCCCGAATCCAACCAAACATAATTTTTCTAAATCAACTTGATTCTCTATTCAAAACCAAGGAATTATGTAACTCCTTCCTTATGTTGTGTAACATGAAAGCATAGCGTGCATCGGATGTTTGTGTCATTATTAACACAAGTAAAATCTGCATGAACACACGAACCAAATCTGCCCTATTCGCCTTAATTCTGGTACTCAGTTGTTCCACGCAATGGCTTGCCGCCCAAAGCACTTACAAAGTGTTTGCATCGAGCAGCAATAGCATGAAACTTTCGGGCACTTCTACATTTCATGATTG
>Ga0100380_10004808_pt1 | contig 14063 bp, 14 predicted proteins | sample CryGeymeta201504_FD_80417 | JGI IMG/M metagenome (GOLD analysis project Ga0100380, IMG submission 80417) | Groundwater microbial communities from Crystal Geyser aquifers in Utah, USA - Crystal Geyser metaG 2015-04 | ecosystem: Environmental > Aquatic > Deep subsurface > Groundwater | place... | reverse complement strand
TGATATGGCAATCAATCATTACCCCACCTGCATTGGAATTCCAATGAAAGTCATGTCGGAGTAGCCTCTAAAGCCCTAACCGTTCCTTCAAGAGAAGTCAAGCTATTTCTGGCCAAGACACTCTACGCCCTGCTCTCTATGCCCTATACCCTGAGCCCTGCACCCTGAGCCCTGAGCCCTTTACGGCTTCGGCATAATCACCGTTCCAAGCTGCCAACCATCCTCCATGGCACATTCTTCTCTGCTGAAGAGAATAGCTAGTCCATTCACCAAAACAGGAGTAACTGACACAAAGGCGATAATACCCGGTGCAGCTTTCACATCGGGAGACAGTTCGCCTGTATTTACGAGATACATAAGTTCCCAGAGTCCTATGGTGCCTGAAGAAACGGCCAAATTGGTGAGCCAGAGTTTTTTTCCGAAGACCCGCGGATTTTCATTCACAATAATTTTGGCGATATCCCGAAAATGAACTGAATCACTCGGCCCAAAATAGATAGCAGAATCGCTAAACCCTGTTATCGTTCCACGAAGTGTTGGGAAATCATGCGTAGGTTTTACAATAATATCCTGGCCGACATAATAATGGTAATTCTTTTTCTTCCCCGGTTTATAGACCAAAAGGAAATCTTTCCCCTGACCAAAGGCCGAGGCTGACAAGCAAATGACAAAGAGCGCAACGAGTATTTTTTTCACGACTTTTCTTTGGGAAGAATATCCCAGGTTTTATCGCCTAGCAACTTTACTGAAGCGATATAGTTTTCAAATTTAGTACTTCTACCCCATTCCTTCGGGCCAATCAAGGACAAAATCTTCCGTCCTTCTTTTTCATACAAATGGTAGGTATTCCCCACCTCTGGTTTAAAGCGAAAATCTGCCTCATAAATTTGCCGCGAAATCTCCACCCGCTCTTCAATCTCTCTAACCTGCTGCATGAGCAATTCTGCCTGCTTCCTCAACATCGACACTTGCTGATCCGCATGATGCCGCATGGCCTCGAATGCCGTCGCCTGCAATTTTCCCTTATCCAATGCCTTAATCGGCGCCGAAGCCACATGCATCGGCACCGGAGCAAAGGCCTGCTCACCCGTGTAATATTGTTTTGTCTCGTTGTTCTCTTCCATCACTATGTTAAATTCCAATTCCGATTGTTATCGGAACAAATTCCAAAATCCAAAAATCACAAATCACAAATCACAAATATTAGAATTGAAAATAGAACATTAATTTGCAAGCACTTGTTCATTCCTTTACATTATAAATCAAACTTCATTAAATAACACAAAGATCGAGATACTTTTGGCTCTTCCCTCCGCTACGGCCAGGATGACGCCGCAAGCAAATCATAATTCATAAATTACTCCCGATAGCTATCGGGACACAAATCAGAAGTGGCCTTTCTCAATAAATACATAGCGTTAATCCTCATCGTCCTGTTTGGGGTGGGAAGCATCGGCTTTCACACTCCAGCTTTGCACGATATATTCTTGACGCTCATCCCTCCGTTTTTGTTACTCTGCTTGGGTCTATTGCTCAGTCAGCATAAGGGATGGAATACGCCCTTTATAATATGGTGTGGTTCAGTCATTCTGTATGGAATTGGCATTGAATGGTTAGGAGTAAAGACCTCCGCCATCTTTGGGACTTACCATTATGGAGAAATATTAGGTTGGCGTATCGATGGAATTCCACTTATCATTGGCGTGAACTGGTTGATACTCGCCTATTGCAGCAAGGATATTGCGGAGCGTGTTTTCAAACTACCAATTGCATCCATAATGTTCGCAGCATTTTTAATGGTCTTTCTAGATTTTTTTATCGAACCTGTCGCAATCAAACTCGGATTTTGGTACTGGCCAAACAATGAAGTGCCCTGGCAGAATTATATCGGCTGGTTCCTTGTGTCGATCGGACTCTTTAGCATCACCCATTTTTTGAAGATGAAATGGGAAAACAAAATTTCCATATTGATGTACCTGCTTCTGCTCTTCTTTTTTATGATATTGAAATTTTAAATCGTTTGGAAACCATTTCAGTCCATGGCTGTTACCTTTGAATAATCCGATCATGAAAAAAATCATCCTTTTATCCGCCTTAGCCTTAGCCTCCCTCGTATCCTTTCGTTGTGCAGACAGCGCTAATTCTACATCCACTACAAATATGGAATCTTTGGAAAGCACCAATTTTTACGACCTCTCTATCCTGGCCTTAGATGGAAAAACCACCTTGAACTTCGCCGATTTCAAAGGGAAAAAAGTCCTTTGTGTGAATACCGCGTCAGAGTGCGGCTATACCTATCAATATGAGGGCCTTGAAGAACTCAATAAAAAGTATGGCGACAAGGTGGTCGTGATTGGCTTCCCTTGTAATCAGTTCGGCGGACAAGAACCCGGAGCCCCTGAAGAAATTGAAACCTTCTGCAAGAAAAACTACGGCGTAAGCTTTACCCTCACTGAAAAAATAGATGTGAAGGGCGACAAGCAACATCCTGTATACCAATGGCTCACAAAAAAAAGCCTCAACGGGGTCGATGACTATAAGATCAAATGGAATTTCAATAAGTTCTTGATTGATGAGAATGGAAAACTCGTGGCTTATTTCGAATCAGGAGTTAAGCCCATGGATGAGCAAATCACTTCCCTATTGAAATGAGTTTTTGGCTTGCCGCATTCATCACCTTTGTGACCTTCTGGTTCATGGAATTCATGGCCTGGTTTACCCACCGCTATGTGATGCATGGCTTTTTATGGAAGGTCCACCAAGACCACCATCAAGGCTCCCCCGGCTTCTTTGAAAAAAACGATTTGTTCTTCCTGATTTTTGCCATCCCCAGTTGGTTGTTTATGATGTTTGGTATGATGGCTGGCAATGATTGGCGCCTTTACGTGGGGCTCGGCATTCTTATTTATGGATTCGCTTATTTCCTGGTGCATGAGATCATCATCCATCAACGCTTTAAATGGTTGAGAAATCTCGACAGCACCTATATCAAAGCGATTCGTCGTGCGCATAAAATGCACCATAAACACCTCGGCAAAGAGGATGGAGAATCCTTTGGGATGCTAATTGTGGCGAAGAAGTATTGGGAGATGGTTCGGAATTAGTCTAGTTGTCGACTGATCGACTTGGCGAATAATTGACAGCCAGACGACCAGATGGTTAGACGACCAGATGGCTAGACGGCTGGTATTGAACTTAGAATAAGCCGGTCCCTGAGCGGCCTGATTCAATAATTATATTAATAAAGTAAGCTACAGGCCAGTCGCGCTCTCCGGTCCCTGAGCGGCCTGATTCAATAATTATATTAACAAAGTAAGCTACAGGCCAGTCGCGCTCTCCGGTCCCTGAGCGGCCTGATTCAATAATTATATTAACAAAGTAAGCTACAGGCCAGTCGAAGGGAGGCGACGATGAGGTGGATAGACAGTTAGAACTTTACCTTGACACACTTTTTTGAACAGTCTCAATCCTCGCACTTCGACAAGCTCAGTGACCGGATCTGAATTTTGTCTGGCTCCCGACGGCTTTCGGGACTGAGTTATCTAACAATCTGGCAGTCGCTAACGATCTCGCAACCTCGAAATCTCGCAATCTCGACCAGTCGACTAATCTGGCTTAGTGATTGGCTGAATGATATACATATACGGGCGATTTAAGTTAGGAACGTGCCTGTATTGAATCTCCACTATCCGCCCTTCTATCTGCCAATATTCCTGCATGGCTTCGACATACCCTTCGAAAACCTCAGAAACAATCGTGTCTTGATTGGCCACGCACCTTTTGTCCCAATCATAAGGGAAATAGCGAATTTGTTCTGGGAAATCAGTGGTAATGACCAGCAAGCGATAGGCCTTTTTATTCAAATCTTTAGGATTGATGGTAAACCCTCCAGATTGCAATGCCTCGAACTTCACCTCTTTTTCTGGCATATATTCTATATCTGTAACAAGAATATTGGTATCGCCTTTTAGTCCAATTTCATCCATAATCTTCTTACGATTGAGCACAGAATCCAACTGCAGCACATAGCCTGCTTTAACGCCAAACTTTTGCTTCTTCGGACTTAAATATTCAACACGAACACGGGAAGGAACAAGACTGCGTCGCTTGAAGTGATATGCATTCGCCAAAACCTTTTTTCTATTCCTTCGATTGAATAGTGAATGTTCCTTTTTTGGAATCACATACAGCGTAAAATAGGCATCCGTCATCGTACCAATTGTTCGGGACAGTTCCACATGTATCTCTTGCTTAAGAGCCTTCCATTCAAGCTCGGTAAACGGATAGCTTTGAAACTGTCCTGGACTAGGGAACGTCAAATTAATAGGCTCCTGGCCGGTCCACTTGATTTCTTCGACCAATCGAATGACCACGCGTCGATTTAATTGATGCTCCCGCTCATTACAAGTGCGAGTTATTGCATCCGTCAAATCACACGAACACTTTGGATTTAACAACATCCTTTCTCCCATACCTTTCGCGGTAATGCGCCATGAAGGGAAGCCGCGATAAAGAATATAATTGAGCATCGTATCTGCCCGAGCTTGACTAAAAGTATCATTGTATGGATGAGAAGCTCTGCAGTCCGTATGCACCTCCAGCCTAAATTTGAATTGTGGCAGTCGAAACAATGAATCAAGCGCCATATCAAGACCAAAAATAAGATCTGGTCGCATTGTGACAGTGCACCAATCGGCTAAATAATTATGAATCTCAATATAATCACCCACCCTCGGATTCGCATAATCGACTGGCTTACCTGTTTCCTGAGCACTTGCAGAGAAGCAAAACATCATAAAGAAACAGGCAATTGCAAAAGGTTTCATACTGCTATAATGCAAATTGTGCAAAAAGTGACATTCTCTCGACTGGTCGATCCATCGACTCGGAGACTCATCGACTTGGAGACGTATCGATGGTGGACGATGAGATGGCTAGACGATAGACGGTTAGACATTGTCGGAAGGGCCACAAGGCTTTGTGGCCTTTCCGAACGATCAACATAAGAGTTAGTCCAAAGGATAGTTTCTTTCTGAACCCCTCTTTAATTCCCATTTCTCTTATTCCTCAGACTTGAGATTGAGTCCTTTTTGGCCTTTATAGGCAACAATAAAGGGGAAACAAATGCGGAGATTCATGGTGTTTAGACGCTCTTGAGGAAGTCCAACTACCAGATCTCCTCCAGAGGTCCATGTGCGTTTGCTAATTCCAAACAGATAGGATACTACCAAATGGGCGCCATAGTCCTTTTCTGGTTGCAACTTAATCATGAGAGACGGACCTAGATAATCTTGTCGGTTTTCAATAAGCAGTCTACCATTTCCTGAAAAAGGATCTTGACTGAAGTCAACCTGAGTTGGAGAAGAATTGAGCTGTACCCAGAAGTGACCATTCTGGTATGCAGCACCGAGCGCGAAGGAAATCTTTTTCTTTTCAAAAATTAAATACCGGTAATCAATTCCTACCCGGGTAATTCTTTGGTAACCAGGTTCTGCGTCAGTTTTGTTCCCAAAGGACAAGAGACTTCCTTCAAAATAAGCCGACATGCTCAGTTTTTTGAAATACCCATTCATCCCAAAACCTAAGGAGGCAGAGAATTGCATTATAGGGGCAACCTTTAGTTCTTTAATCCTAGCATTCGCAGAAAAAGGGCTCTCCATTGCTCCGTTTATCGTGAACATATAATCTCTCCTTACCTTTTGCCCTAGTGCCCAATTCCCAATAAAAATGAACGAAACAAGGATGTACAGCTTTTTCATACCTCTATTATTTAGACCCTAAAACTACCTGCTTTTACGTAATCTTCCAAGATAATTTGACTTGTCGACCTCGTGACTAATCAACTTGGCGACAATTAGACAACTAGACTTTGAGATAATTAGATAGATGGGTTGAACATTATTCCGCTTGTCTTTTGTCTGACAATCTGGTTGTCTGGATGTCTGACAATCTTGCTATCTGTAGTAGACTCAACTAGTCGTTGAATCCACTTATCTTTGCACCTCATGAAACAGAAATTCCTCTTCCTATTCCTGCTTCTAGCTGGATTTGTCATTGATGTAAAGGCTGAAAGGATAAAATCCACGGCAGAAATTTTTGACACCCCTTATGCATCGCAGGCGGTAGCGTGGCTGGATCGTGGGGCTGAAGTATGGATTGATGGGACTTCTGATAATAAGTCGCGGATAAAAATTTATACCAAAGTATGGGTAAAGCGCAAAGACATGACCCGAAGCACGGCCAAGGCCAATGCGGTATTACACGATATTGATGGGAAAGTAGTTGGAGGCATTTACTTGCCACAGTCTACGATTCATGATACCACCAGTTCTTTCAGTTCGCATGTATTGATATTCCGTGGTTATATCTTCAAAGACCGCATCGACCCTAAGAGCATCCCAGAGCCAGAACTCATCAAAATTCTCGATCCGAAAAAGAGCAAGATAGACACCAGTGATATGAACGCTTTTGTCAAAAGCTTCAAATTCAAACAAACGCAAGACACTTTGGGCTTCACCATCTATGAAATGCGCGGAAAAGATGGACCAAGAATGGGATTGGCATTTCGCGATGGCCGTCTAGTTGCAGTCATTCCAACCAATGGTTTCAAGCCTAAATACTTCGAAGCCGAATTGCATCAAGCTTCTTTGCATGTGGTGTATTTGGAGAAATTGAGTCCGGAAGAGGAAACCTTATTTGTGGATTTGTTCAATCCGCGCTAGCGACCTTTTCAATTATTTTCTGACTTGCCCCGCGGTTTTTATCAATCCAAGCGGCAGCTTTCTTACCCGCTTCATGTGCGGCATTGGGAGATGATAGTTCCACTAGGATTTCCTTAAACTCTTCCTCATTCGCAAGGAGAAATCCACCACCGGTTTTAGCGAGGTCTATACCTTCAGGATACTTTTTAATACTATCTCCATAACAAACGGGAATTCCCCATACGGCTGCTTCTAAAATATTATGAAGGGCATTACTGAATCCACCACCAACAAGGGCCACGTTCGCATAGGGGTAAGCATTGCCAAGCAAGCCCATCTTATCCATCAATAAAACCCGTTTCAACGGATCGCTTTTGCCTGTTTCTAGCGCAGAATAGCGAATACAGCTACCATCAAATACGTTTTCAATTTCTTCGCAATGCGCGGTACTGATATCATGGGGAACAATTACCCATTTGAAATAGGGGAAGTCCTCCATCACATCACGAATCAAGCCTTCTTCCATTGGCCATGAAGAACCAGCCATTACTACAAATGAATCATCACAAAACGCTTCAAGTAATGGCAATTCAACCCTCCGCTCCTTCAATTGAGTTACCCGATCAAAGCGCGTATCGCCGGCATGAATCGCTGGCAAATTGAATGAAGCAAGTAAGTTTAAGGACTCCTCATCTTGTGTGAAGATATAGGAATAGGCTGTAAGCATCTTGCGGTGCAAAGAACCCCATGGCTTGAAAAAGGGTTGACTGGACCTAAAGCGGGCAGACACTAAAAAAAATGGGATTTTCTGACGTTTGATTTCCATCAAAAAGAAATACCAGAACTCGTATTTGACAAAGAACACCTTATCAGCATCCATAGCCCGAACAAAATCTTTGGCATTTTTTGGCGAATCTAAAGGCAGATAACCAACCCAACTAGCAAGATCATAGTCTTTTCGAATCTCATACCCTGAAGGCGAATAAAAGCTTAAACAGATTTCAATGCCTTGCTGATGATAGAATTCCATCAATGGTCTGGCCTGCTCAAATTCCCCGAGTGAAGCACAATGAAACCAATACCTTGGCTTTGACTTTTGAGTGGGCAGCCGATTTCTCCAATTTACTCGTCCGTCTATCCAGGCCTGCGCCTTCTCTGATCGAAATGATGCCAAGCGGATGCCTAAAGCATAGAGTTGAATCGCGATATAATAAACTAGCTGCACTATTTAAATTTATAGCCTCCACCGCTGCTCGCTACTCCGGTATAGATAGGAAGTAACCAGCCAAAACGTATTCCATAATAGGAGTCAAATCGAGGATTCGGGTTGCCAGTCCTTTTATCATAATCAATGGTCCGGCGACTATAGGTATAACCTTGTGCAAATTCGAAACCGATGAAAAAGTTGAGGCGATTCCGCTTATCCAAATTTTGCCAGCCAATAAATTCATTAAACATCAATCCAGAGGTGAGTCGATCATAGCCATAGCGAAAATCTCCTTGCAGTGCAGCAACCCCCAAAGAATTATTGGTGAGTCGCAGAAAATGCTCCATATAGCCAGCTCCCATCGAAACCATAATCCCAGAGTTCTTATTCTTTTTCATCACGGGAAAAACCTTCCCCACCTTGACGTTTAAATTATACCCTCTTTGTTGGGCGTCAATTGGAATAAAGCTTCCATTATTGTCTATCGCATAACCTGCAGAATCTACCACCTGATCAAATATGCCTGCCTCCTTCAGCTTGCCACCAAACCAATATGAACCTTCAATACCGAAAAACCAGTTCTTCCCTGTTTTGTAATACACGCCAGCACCCACAGCCGAGTTCGCGTAATAGCGTTTGGCTAAATCTGCACCGGGCACATTAAAATTATAGGTAAACTGACAAATAAACCCCGTCTTCACACGTGAAACAGTGTCTCGTCGTTGGGCATTTGCTGTCAGTGCGCTAAGAATGAAAAGAAGGCAAATTATACGTCTCATGAGCTTTCAAATATATCGGATTCAAACTGAAAGTATTCCTTCGGAAAATCTATCTTTGTTCGCGTTCAATTAATAGTATCCATGCGCAAAATTCAAATGGTCGACTTGCTTCGTCAATACGACGAAATTCAAACTGAAATCGACCAGGCTGTATTGGCCACCATTCGTTCTTCGGCATTTATTAACGGTCCGGAGGTAAAATCTTTCCAAAGTGAGTTAGAAAACTACTTGCAGGTGAATCATGTGATTCCCTGTGCTAACGGCACCGATGCCCTTCAGGTTGCAATGATGGCCTTAGGTTTACAAGAAGGCGACGAAGTAATCACTGCCAGTTTCACCTATGTAGCCACCGCAGAGGCCATCGCTTTATTGAAGCTAAAGCCTGTACTAGTGGATGTTGACCCGGATACTTTTTGTATTGATACCGAAGAAATTCGCAAAGCCATTACTCCGAAAACAAAAGCCATTGTTCCGGTGCATTTATTCGGACAATGTGCCGATATGGAAGAAATCCTATCCATCGCGAAAGAACATAATCTTTTCGTAATTGAAGATACTGCCCAAGCCATTGGCGCCGAATATACCTTCAGCGATGGAACAGTGAAAAAAGCAGGAACCATGGGCGACTTTGGTTGTACCAGCTTCTTTCCTTCTAAAAACTTAGGCTGTTATGGCGATGGAGGAGCAATCTTTACCAATAGCGACGAGCTAGACAAAAAGACTCGCATGATGGTAAATCACGGACAAACTGTTCAATATTACCACGATGAGATTGGGGTAAATTCTCGTTTAGACAGCATTCAAGCAGCTATCTTGAGAATAAAACTGCCGCATCTCGACACTTACAATCAAAAGCGCCACGAAACAGCCTTGGCATATAATGCGGCCTTTGCAAGCGAGCAGAAATTGATTACTCCGTGTATCGACTCAAAAAGCACGCATGTATTTCATCAATATACCCTTAGATTAAAGGGAATTGACCGTGATGCATTAAAAGCCTACTTGGCGGAACGAGAAATTCCAGCCATGATTTATTACCCCGTGCCATTGCATATGCAGAAGGCCTATATTGACGAACGTTATCAAGAAGGCCAATTCCCGATTACCGAAGAATTGTGCCATGAAGTGGTTTCTTTACCCATGAGTCCAAACCTCGATAAAGAACAAATCACGTATATTACCAAAAACATAAAAGAATTTTTAGCTCAAAACTAGTTTACCAAAAACATGAAAATCGTAGTAGTAGGAACCGGCTATGTTGGCCTCGTAACAGGAACTTGTTTCGCTGAAGTTGGTATTGACGTAGTATGCGTCGACATCGACCAAAAGAAAATTGACGGACTTAGAAATGGCATTATGCCGATCTATGAGCCGGGTCTTGAAGAAATGGTAGTGAAGAACTATGAAACCAAGCGTTTGACCTTCTCAACCAACTTGAGTGAAGCCATCAAAGGCGCCGATGTGGCCTTTATCGCAGTTGGAACCCCTCCAGGAGAGGACGGTTCGGCCGACCTGAAATATGTATTGGGAGTAGCCCGCGAAATTGGCGAGAATATGAATAGCTATGGTGTGGTGGTCACCAAATCCACTGTACCTGTTGGAACAGCTCAGAAGGTGGATGCCGCCATCAAAGAAGCATTGGATGCACGAGGAGTAAATATTGATTATGATGTGGCTTCGAACCCTGAATTCTTGAAAGAAGGAGCGGCAATCGAAGATTTCCTGAAACCAGACCGTATCGTGGTGGGCGTTTCTTCCGAGAAAGCCAAAGACATCATGAGTCGTTTGTACAAACCATTTACGCTAAACGGACATCCTGTTATCTTTATGGATATCCCTTCTGCCGAGATGACCAAGTACGCCGCAAATGCAATGTTGGCTACCAAAATCTCTTTTATGAATGATGTGGCTAACCTCTGCGAAATCGTTGGCGCCGATGTGAACCTGGTAAGAAAAGGAATAGGCTCAGATCCACGTATCGGAACAAAATTCATCTATCCAGGAATTGGCTATGGAGGATCTTGCTTTCCGAAAGATGTGAAAGCCCTGATCAAAACCGCTGCCCAAAAAGGCTATAATATGCGCGTTTTAAAAGCGGTTGAAGAAGTAAACGAAGCCCAAAAAGAGGTGATGTTCAATAAAGTAGTTGCTCATTTTGGCAATGACTTGACTGGCAAAACTTTCGGCTTCTGGGGACTCTCCTTCAAACCAAAGACAGACGATATGCGTGAAGCTCCATCCGTTGTAATTATCGAACACCTCCTAGCTGCGGGCGCGAAAGTAAAAGCATTTGACCCCGTTGCTATGGAAGAAGCCAAGCATATGATTGGCAATAAAATCGAGTATTGCTTGGAGCAGTACGAGACACTACAAGGAGTTGACGCTCTGATTCTGGCGACCGAGTGGCCTGAATTCCGCTTCCCAAACTTTGAGCACATGGCTGAAATCATGAATACCAAAGTGGTATTGGACGGAAGAAATATTTACGATGCAAGTGAACTGAAAGAAAACGGCTTCACTTATTATGGAATTGGAGTAAAATAAGATGAGGAAACGTGTATTAATTACAGGTGGAGCAGGATTTTTGGGCTCCCACCTTTGCGATCGATTCGTGAAAGAAGATTTCCATGTAAAAGCCATGGATAACTTGATTACCGGAGATCTCCGAAATATTGAGCACCTCTTCAAATTGCCCAATTTCGAGTTCTACCACCACGATGTATCGAAATTCATCCATGTTCCAGGTGAGTTGGATTATATCCTGCACTTTGCCTCACCCGCAAGTCCGATTGACTATTTGAAAATCCCAATTCAGACCCTTAAGGTAGGTTCCTTGGGAATCCATAATTGCCTCGGACTGGCTCGTGTTAAAGGAGCACGCGTATTGATTGCCTCAACTTCAGAAATTTATGGAGACCCATTGGTGCATCCACAAAACGAAGACTATTGGGGAAATGTAAACCCAATCGGGCCACGTGGTGTTTACGATGAAGCTAAGCGTTTCCAAGAAGCCATGACCATGGCCTACCATACCTACCACGGTGTTGAAACGCGCATTGTGCGGATCTTCAATACTTATGGTCCAAGAATGCGCCTGAACGACGGACGTGCCTTGCCAGCTTTTATCGGACAAGCATTGCGCGGCGAAGACCTTACCGTTTTCGGTGATGGATCTCAAACCCGTTCATTCTGCTATGTGGATGACTTGGTAGAAGGAATTTACCGCCTCTTGATGAGCGACTATGAACAACCAGTGAATATTGGGAATCCTGTAGAAATCACCATCAAGGAATTTGCTGAAGAAATCATCAAGCTGACTGGAACTACCCAAAAGGTAATCTACCGTCCCCTACCAAAAGACGACCCAAAACAGCGTAAACCAGATATCACCCGTGCCCAAGAAATCCTTGGCTGGGAACCGAAGATGGAACGTTCCGAAGGTTTAAAAATAACCTATGAATACTTCAAAAGCCTACCTGAAGCAGAGTTGTTCAAAGACCCGCATGGGAGGGAGTTTAACTAGTGATAAATGAAGAGTGATAAATGAAGAGTGATGGGTGATGTGATATAAAATTAACAAATCATAAATCATAAATCACCCACTTACGTTAATTTCCACTACGTTACAATTAACTTCAGCGGGCGCAGCAAATCACAAATCACAAATCACAAATCATAAATCACAAATCACAATTGTAGCATGAGTTATTTCGCACATGAAACAGCCGTAATTGATGAAGGATGCCAGATTGGTGATGGAACCAAAATTTGGCATTTTAGTCATATTATGCCCAATTGTGTGATTGGAGCGAACTGCAATTTGGGACAAAATGTAGTGATTTCACCCGAGGTGGTTTTGGGAAATAACGTAAAGGTTCAGAACAATGTCTCCATCTATACAGGAGTGACCTGCGACGACGATGTTTTTCTTGGACCATCCTGTGTATTCACCAATGTTACGAATCCAAGAAGTAGCGTAAACCGTCGCGGAGCCTTTGCTAATACTCATGTAGGATGTGGAGCAACTATCGGCGCAAATGCGACCATTGTTTGCGGACATGATATTGGTAAATTTGCCTTTATCGGAGCAGGCGCTGTGGTAACCAAGAATGTACCCGATTATGCCTTATTGGTAGGAAATCCGGCAAGGCAAATAGGATGGATGAGTGAATATGGCCATCGTCTCGCATTTAATGAAGAAGGAATGGCCACCTGCGACGAAGGCCAGGATAAATATAAATTAGAGAACGGAACGGTTCACAAGATAGAAGCATGAAGAAAGTATTAGTAACAGGAGGAACCGGATATATTGGCTCGCATACCGCGATTGAATTGATTAATCAGGGCTATCAGCCACTATTGATCGATAACCTGAGCAATTCCAAAGTGGAACGTTTGGATCAAATCGAAAAGATTACCGGTACCCGTCCTGAGTTTGTTCAGGTAGAAATGTGTGATCAAAGCGCAATGCGTGCTCTTTTTCAAGCACATACCGATATCGAAGCGGTAATTCACTTTGCTGCAGTTTTGCAAGTAGGAGAATCGGTGGAGAACCCCTTATTTTACTACCGTAACAATCTTGTATCCACCCTAAATCTTTTGGATTGCATGAAGGAATTTAAGGTGCAACCAATTGTTTTCTCCTCATCCTGCACAGTTTATGGAAACCCAGACAAGCTTCCAGTAACAGAATTTGCCCCAATCAAAGAGGCCGTTTCTCCCTATGGAAATACGAAGAAAATGTGTGAAGATATCCTCCGCGATAGTAGCATTGCCTTTTCCATTGAAGTAATTTCATTGCGCTATTTCAACCCAATAGGCAACCATGCTTCTGCTGAAATTGGCGAAGAACCTCATGGCATCCCAACTCATTTGGTTCCTTATCTTACCCAAACAGCAAGAGGCATTCGTCCGCACCTGAATATTTTTGGCGGCGACTATGCAACACACGACGGCACTTGTGTGCGTGACTACTTGCACGTGGTAGATTTAGCTAAGGCCCATATTGCGGCCATTGGCAGACAGCTTGCGGGTAAACAAGAGAAAAATTTCGAAGTCTATAATATCGGAACCGGAATCGGCTATTCGGTACTGGACATGGTCAGAGCTTTCGAAAAGGCCACAGACAAAGCGGTTCCCTACGAAATTGCCCCACGAAGAGCTGGAGATGTAGAAGCCGTATATGCAGATACGAGCGCTGCCTCAGAAAAACTAGGCTGGAAGGCAGAATTAGGGCTCGAGGATATGTTCCGGTCCGCGTGGGATTGGGAACTGAAACTCGAGCATTAATGCAGTAAAGTAATCGTTCCCCGATGTTCGTGCCGAATGCCATCGCTATCATTAAGCTCCACGATATAACTGTATAAGCCACTGCTT
>Ga0100380_10004799_pt1 | contig 14072 bp, 15 predicted proteins | sample CryGeymeta201504_FD_80417 | JGI IMG/M metagenome (GOLD analysis project Ga0100380, IMG submission 80417) | Groundwater microbial communities from Crystal Geyser aquifers in Utah, USA - Crystal Geyser metaG 2015-04 | ecosystem: Environmental > Aquatic > Deep subsurface > Groundwater | place... | reverse complement strand
GAAGGTCCAAATCTTCATCAAAACCATCCATTCCTTCAAACACCTTGAAATCATCACCATCCTAACTCTCCTTCAAGTACTGCCCGCTTATCCTAGACCCAGAAAGTGGCACAACTTCTTTGACAATGCTGGTGGTATACTGATTTCTTGTATCTTTGACAAAGCTCAGATTTTCACAGTCATATTTGTTCAACTACATTTTTAAGGCTTGATTTTCAGTGAGAAGAGAGTTGGCTCGAGCCTACAAAGTTTAAACTTGTTCTCGTAAAGTTTGAAGCTCCCCTCCTTCTTAGTTGAAACTGTTAATCCTTTCTTTTAATAATTTTTTGATCTCCTCATTAGACACCTTGAATCTTTCTATTTTTTTCTTTAGCTCTACAATCTATTCTTTGAGTGAATTATTTTATTTGTTCAGCGTATCGTTCTCTTTGGATAGCTGCTCTTCTCTGCCCATCAAAGTACTAGTTCTCATTTTCTAGTCGTTCAGTAATCGTTATAACTCCTCTACTTTGTTGTGAGTTATTCCGGGTGTCTCTTTTCTATCTAGGGGTTTGATATTGTTCAGATTTTTTTAAGAGCCGTAACTAATAAGCACCTTTTCCTTATTGAATGCAGACTTTGGAGAACCGAGCTGAGTAGCTGCCATTCTAGGTTGAATTTATACCTTAGGAAATGGGGTTTCCTTGCCACTACCTCGTTTCTGAATGGCCATAGGTTCAACCTTTCTCTTGGGTGATTCTTTAACTGACTCAGGTTCTTCTAAAATTGGCTGGATATTTTTGAAATTAGAAGGACTAGTGACTGTCGATATGGTAGAACATTTCCCTGCTCCTTTATCTTCCTTGAAGGTGCTGAAAGTATTGGCAGCATTTTTTCCATGATCATTTTAATGAGGTATTTTGATTTAGAGAGATGGTTTCTTAATAGTTGTGGCTTTGCTGGTCACTGTCAGTTTTTTCTACCCTTTGGTCTGCATAACTTATTTACAATTAATAGATACTAATTCAGCGACCCATATATAAGACACCATTTCAATAAATCATCATCCAAGGAGGAAGAACTCCTTCATCTATTGCTGTCTTCCTCGCCTCCCATAGTCTCTGACACCTACGACATATTTTTTCCTGATCTTGGGGAAACAAACACCAAGCACAAGGTTTTTCGTGCTGAAGGTTGGTCTCTATTTTTTCAGCGGTTCTTACAATAGCAGGAGCTGTGTGACTATACATGTGCTGAAGGGTATCAATGAATTGCTTTATTTGGCCGTCAAGAGCTGTGCTTGCGCTGTACTATATGTTGTCTTATTCGGATTTGATGGCTAGGACTGCTAATTTGTTGACATGGTAGAAGTACTGGATTTATTTTTGGAGGTTATTGCGAAGAGGGTAGTAGAATTGCCCTTTTTGCTTTTAGTTTGGGGATAGAAGAGGAATGTTCCCTCCTAGGCCTTTTGCAAAATAACGGAAAGTTTATGATGCCAAGGCTTAACCATTGTGGCCTTTGAGAACGAACTGATAATTGTGTTCTTGTGCATATTTGAGGATCAGCCTATCTCGGAGTATATTCAACAGATCGATGGTGTTGGCATTTTTATTGAACATCCCTAGCAATTTTCGGACATCTTCCAATTTTGCTCCTTCTTTCTCTAAAGCTTCCTCTAATTTTATAATTTTCAAATTTAACCCAGTTTCTTTTTTGAATATCACCTTATAATTTTCAGGCAAAGTATCCTGTTGTTGGATGTGAATACAGGCCAATTCATTGAACAATTTATTCTTTTGATATCTCTTCATCAGGTTGACCACGATATGGACCTTAGTTATGCATTTAATACCATAGTGATTGAATTAAGACCGCCAGAGACGCACAGAAGAAGGTTGCTATCTTTTTTGACCTTGAATGTATTCTCGAGCAACAATCTGCATTTATACTCCATGTTGCGGAAAAGACATTACTGGCAAATAGGATCTCCCTTGTGCATCAGTATAGCTCTTCCTTTGTGACATTTCTTGCAAAGTTTCTTGATAACCGGCACAACATATTCCTCTTTTTTGGGCACTTTACACTCACAGTCCCCACATTGCTCTTTCTGGCATTACTTTCCCTCACTGACAGCTTTGATTTCTTCTCTTATTTTAGCATCCTAGTCTTCATAACCTCCACAAGGCAGCTCATCTTAGTATTGCATTGATTGTTGTAAATTTCTTTTATAGTTAATATATTTTCAAAATGGGTAGTTCGACAGCCCGATTGCTGCTGATAGGGTTAGACAATGCAGGAAAATCAACAATCTTGTCCAGAATTATCGATCCATAATAAAAGACCAGCGGGATCACTCCAACAATCGGATACAAAAAGGACACGTTTTCACGTTGTGGAATGGATTTCTAAGTGTTGGATATGTCGGGTGAGTCGAAATATAGAGATCTGTGGCAATCCAACGCGACCCATCAGAGTGAAAAAGATACCATTCATGGCATCATCTTTGTAGTTGATTGCAGTGACAAAATGCGAATTCGGGTAGCAAAGAGTGAACTAGACATGATCCTCTAGAATCAAAACATCTCCAACTAGCTGCCATTCCTTTTCTTCGCCAACAAAAATGATCTTAAGGGAGCTTGCAATTTATAAGAAGTGAGTCAGTTACTTGAACTTTCTTCTCTAAAACGAATGCATCAACTGGTCAGCTGTTCAGGGCTAACAGGAAGAGGCATATAAGATGGAATTTATTGGCTCTGTAACGCTGTCAAGATGCAAATCGAGTCGAAGCAATGATTTGTAAAGCTTATATTTGTGAAGAAATCATTTTAGGTTATAAAAATGAATGATTAAATGATAGAATGATCAAAAGTCATATACTAGATATTGACTTATTTATAGTAACAATAAAAAATGGCTGAACAGTGCCGCGCCATCGTCAGTCAAACAAGACATACTGTTAAAAACACCCTTTCTGAAATCAAAGCTCTCGATTAATAGGTCATCATCAAAAACTATCACGCTGCTACCCTCAAAATCGATTTGCTTCTGAGAGTCAAGGAACTTAGCCTTGAAGAATAAAAAGAAATCATCAAGCAAATTGATGAGCTTGATGATGAGATCAATCAACTTTCTGAGAAAAAGGTCAGATTGTCTAATTCTCTTTACAGCAGTGTGACTTTATCATGCTAATAGGTCAACTTGCTATTCAGTGAATATTGGCAGAAACAAAAAAAAACAATAGAAAGATAGGCAGCAGACTAAACTGACTTGGAACTAGGAAGTCTACTTGCCTAATGCAAATTAGTAGAAAACTAACAATTTTGTTGCTGCTCACTTAAGAAAAAAATGGAACTTTGCGACCAAACTATGATCCTTTGCGAGAAAGAGGATTGTCCTCACAGATGGTACCATATTTCTTGTGCTGGACTCAACCAAAATCAAGCCCCTGACAATTGGATCTGCAGCATGTGCAAACTCGGCCTTCTTCTATCAGAAACAACCAACGAAAGCGAGACATGATCTAATCATTGTTATTAAAATGAATTTAAAAGAAAATCATTCAATGTAGGCACCCTTGTTTAAGCAAGTAACTAATAAACTCCTCCTTTGATATTCTCTGATCGTTGTCTAGATCAAGTTACTTGAGTAAAGCTTCGATTTAACTGATCTATGAACCCACCAAGAGACAAGCTAACTCGTTTCGTTCGATATAACCTGTCTTGTCAGCATCAAAGTAATCGAAAGCTTATTCCAATGCGCTTCGTGCCCATAATTTTTATTTGTTCATCATGGCAGAAGTGAATTAGTTGAGACTAATACAGCCAGATAGATCTTTGTCAAGCTTTGTCAATATGAATTAGACTTCATCTATATTGAAGTCAGGCTGATGAATCTTGAAGGCTTCTATCAATTATTTTCTTTCAATTACTCCATCTAAATTTTTATCAAGTTCCATAAAAAGAGCATTGACTTTTTTCCTCTCTTCTTGACTGACCTTCGCAAAGACTAGGTAACTTTAAATGACCGAAATCAGATTGTTTTGTCGCTAAATTTTATCAAAAGTACGTAATAATTAGCAAGGTCACCAAGAATGTTGGTGCCAGAAAAACGAGATTCTCTACTTCTTTCCATCTCACTCTTCTGGAACCAAGCATGTTTAAGAGCATCTCCTGCACTAATTCTTTTTGACGGATCTTTCTCAAGTAAATGGAGAAGCAGATCTTTTGCATCAGAGCTGACTTTACTCCAATAAGGATCAGTAAATTTAATCGAATGAGTGAGAATTTTTTGAAGAGTGTCTTCCTTCTTAGAGCATCTGAATGGGGACTTTGATGTGAGAAGGATATAGAAGATAACTCCACAACTCCAGAGGTCGCATTTGTCGGTAAAATATCCTTTGATAATTTAAGGAGGCATATAGCTAACAGTTCCAACTAATTCATGGCATTTTACTTTTTGTTTGATCATTTTATAGGCAGTTCCAAAATCCAATAACTTGATTTCAATTTCTTCATGGTTGGTTTTGTCATTTACTTTTTTGATAAAGACTACATTTTCCAACTTGAGATCCCGATGTACCACTCGAATTGTTCGAAGGTAGTTCAAGCAACCAAGTAATTGTCTTAAAATCACTCTGATTACATCTTCATTGTAGCTATTTCTGGTCTTGATAAAATCAATAAAAGAACCTCCATCGCAAAACTCCATGACAACCTGATATTTATTATCCCATTCGAATACCTCATATAATTTTATGATGTTGGGATGATCCATTTTTTTGAGAAGCTCCAGTTAAGCAAATACTTAGTCTTTTTTACTGCGAATCAGGTTTTACTTTTTTATGCTTTTGATGGCTCTAACTTCTCCGGAACTAAGGCAGATGGCTCTGTAAACACTGCCAAATGCACCTTATCCGATAGTTTGCTAAAATTTATAGTGCTTTCTGATATCTTATTGTCTCAGCTGAATAAAATGTTCCTGATTAATCTCAATTCTTCCATAACTTTCTCCCATATTCTTCTAAGTCATCACAAATTCCTTAAGATCCTACTGAAATTGCTTAATATTGAAGATATCTATGCTACAGCGAGGAACATGATTTGCTATTGATAATCTTCCTCTTCCATTTTTCTTAACCGCTCCGCTAATACTATTTCTTGGTTTGACTAATTTAACAGATTATATTTTGACGTTCATTGGTGCTGAATTTACGGTCTCTGTCTGAAAAGATAGGCCATTGGAGGCTCCTTTGTTATTTTTTGTTGAATGGTTTTTGATGAAGGTTTTCAATGGGGATGGCTCATCTTCAAATTAGCTTGTTTAGGCTAGACCACAGTCCAAAGGGTCTTAGTTTTCTCGATTTTAAACTGTTGAATCTTTTGGAATAGGTGATTGTGCAGGATCTTAAATATCTTTGCAAGGAGTCGTACCCATAAATAAATGTTCTATATTATTCTAAATTAAGAAAAGTATGTAAAATTACTCCTATTATCTATACAGAATCATCAATCACTTCAAATCACTATTCATATTTGATAGACTCAACTTCCCATTCCTCATCTAGATCCGACCTCTAACATCATATTTCCTTTATTTCTTTAATTTATTGACCACTTTAGGCAACATCATTTCAATATCACCTTCATCTTTATTGTTTTTTATTTCATCTTTGTTGCCATCTTCGAGTAGTACACCATCTAACTGAATCTGCATACTTTTCGCCTTGGATCGATGATCACTAGGAGTTGACATTTTTGGCTGAAGATAGCTTTAGATTTAATTAAGTCTACTAGGGAATATCTTTTAGTACATCCAGACTAAAAGTTTTTAGTTTTGCATAAACATTTCAAGTAATCTCAACTTGTCAATTGTCCTAAATTCCTACCAACTGCTAATATTGTTGATATCATCTACTTTTCCACCGTATACCTTACGCTGGCCTACTTATCTCCGGATTGATTCAATGCATTCAACAAAGAAATTTTTTATTTAAAAGTCTTGAAGTTGAGTTGACATCCTTCTGCTTTATTTAAATAGACTTAAATTGATTGCTGGATTTTGTCGGACCTTTGGTTCAGTTTTACGACTGAATTTGCGAGTACTAAGACCTATAGGCATGGAGGATTCTTTTGGTTTAGGTGTGCTGTATTTTTGAGGAAGTTCAAATTAATTTTTAGTGTTGCTTGTCTGTCCTTGAGAAATTTTATTTTTATGTTGTTTTACTTTCAACCCTTACAGCTCTTCTCTGAGGGTTTCTTTTTCACTTGTCAAAACTGCAACCTGACTTTCTATCAAACTTTTCTGTGTCTCGAGTATTTTTATCTATCTAAGGTATTATTTGTTCTATCTTTCAAGAATTTGATTAACTTTTTCGATTTATCGGTAATTGCTCTTCAGCTATTCAGTTTATTGTGATTTTTCATCAAGTTTATCGTATAATCTCAAAGCTTCTTCTCTGAAGAGGATAATCTGCTTCTATAAAAATACTGATCTTTCATTGGACATCATCTTCTTTTCCTGTTCTTAGCCTCTTGTTTTGATTTCAGATAGCTCTTCTTTCATGGTTTTGATATGTCCTCGATAAGCTAACAAAAATTATGCCTCATGACAACGGATCACCTCTTCAATCTTGTTGTCCATTTCAGTAATTGTATTCAATAGTTGACCATAAATACTGTACGCCTAGTCTAAAGCTTGTAAATGTCGCTCAGATGTTGCTTTGTCGTCGATTTTATCATCCAACATGCTGTTATTCTTATTATTTTTATTTTAATACTCGTTCTTATGTTATCACAATGAAACAGAGCTCATTTTACCTTTTCATGATCAGAATCATAGGGAGTTGTTGATAATATAATATCTTAATTCTTTGACTGATATATAATTAGAAAAAGATGGAGGCAGACAAACCCAAAACATAACTATAGTATCTCCTTGTACTAGATTTTGAGGCTACATGCGTAAAAGATAAGAAAATAGAGCCATGCGCATAAATCATAGAATTTCCGATTATCATCATCTAGCTCGCAACAGGAAAGCATTTAGATGTGTTTCACCATTATGTTAAACCTGTCTTGAGTCCAAAATTGAGCAATTTTTGCACAGAACTTACAGGTATCACTCAAGCTATGGTTGATAAGGGACTTGTGATATAACAAGTGTTAGAAGAGCTCGATAGATGGATTGGCAAGTTAGATTATCTAAAAGAAGGAAACTTTACTTTTGTTACTTGTGGAGACTGGGATTTGAGAAGTTGTCTCAAACATGAAGCTAAGCAAAAACGACTTCACATCAGAAAATATTTAAGAAGCTACATAAATATCAAAAAATATTTTGCCAAAGTTTTAGGATTAGAGGGCACAACAGGAATGATGGACATGCTTCAAAAGCTGGGAATATAGCATGAAGGAAAACATCATAGTGGAATAGATGATGTGAGAAACATATGCAAGATATGCTGGACCTTAGTTGTTAATCATGGAGCTACTTATCTCAAAAAAGAGATCAATACTGTCAGATATCCAATGTAAGCTGACAACCTGAAGCCTTAGATAAAATATTTGATGGTCTTAGATTTCGAAGCTACTTGCATCAATAATGGACAAATGGAACCTTGTGCTTAAATTATATAATTTCCAGTCATCCTGATAGACACTCATTCTGCCAAATAGCTCGATGTCTTTCATCAATACGTCAAGCCAAAATTAAATCCAAAACTTTCTGAATTTTGTACAGAACTCACAGGAATCACACAATAGCAAGTAGACAAAGGAAAACCTATTGAAGATGTTCTTTAAGATTTTTATAAATGGGTAGATTCTCAAAAAGTACTCACCAAAGACAATTTCGTATTCGTAACATGTGGCGATTGGGACTTCAATACTTGTCTCAGACAGGAAGCCAAGGCAAAACATATCAAACTGCCAGATTGTTTCAGCCAATATGTGAATATCAAAGCATATTTTCCCAAGGTGTTGCAATTTAAGGGAAAAATGATAGGAATGATGCAAATGCTAGACAAACTCAATATAAAACATTAAGGTAAACATCATAGTGGAATCGATGATGTTCGTAATTTGAGCAAAATTTGCCTAACTTTATTGAGCAAATATGATGCTAAATTCCCAAAAGGATAAATCAGAACCGTAACATACTGATCTCTATGTATTTGATAAAAATCACACTTCTAATGTAAAGCTTTGTTTTGTTGGAGGAAAAAAGGGTTATTCCAATGGAGCTGTTGAAACTCTTTTGTGTTTGTTAAATTTCTTTTGGAAGACTCTTTTGAAACTAACCTTGGGTTCTGAGTAATGGCGAATCGACTCTACTTTTTCACTTAATGGTTCCTATTTTTTGAAAAATTATTAGGTACATAATTTTCGGACTTACTCATGAGCTATGAGAATTTATCTTTCATTTTGTTCATATGTTTTGGGAACGAAACTGCAATACCGATCTACTCGACTGATATACCTATCTAAGATCCTTAGTTTTGTCTTTTTCTTTCTCAAATCAGTCTGAATATCATTGGCATTCAGAAATATGTTTTATCCTTTCATTCTGAAGGTCTCAACATCTTTCAATGTTTTACATCTTTAGGCCTTTGTAAAAGCTTTGAAGTTAGGAGTATGTGTTCGTTATAGAATAAACTTTTCTGATTGAGTACGCCTTCTTTCATGTTTAGAGCAAAAACTGGCATTCATTATGAAATCTACTATGCTTTTTTTTGTGTTTTATTGCTTCATGTAACTATACACCGCATTTTTCTCCTTGGGGTCCATAGATAGTGAAACTTTGTCAGTTTTCCGTTTCTGGAGTAACCTGGTATTATTGGAAATATGGCGAAAGCGCCCGAATTCGGCATTTTTCTTGCTTTTAGTCATCAGAAACATCATTATTGCTAAGGTTAAAGTAAATATACAATGAGTATAAAGTAAGTTAATAATGAATTATGATCAATTTCAGCATTTTTTGCCGAGGATTCCTCTCCATTTGGAAATGTCAAGCAAATTGTGAAGACAATTCTTACCGCTGGACTTTTAAGATGATTTTTCTTCCTTGCAATCGTTTGATGGTTTCTTGATGATACACCCCTTCTTCTTATCTGAATCTCCTTCGCATCTGTTCTTGTTCCATTTATCACTGCCGCATTTGCTGTCTGAAGATTTTGACTATGATTCTGATTCACAATTTTTAGGTTTTGTTGGTTGACACTTGCAAGTAGCCTAGTCCCAGAAGTATCCCAAAGTACATTTTGCTTGATAGGGACAGGTACACTTACAAGCAGCTACGTTCCAGGTCTGAGGAGAGTTGCAAGGCTGAGCTTTCTGACAGAAATAATCCTTGTCGCAAGCACACTTTTCTTGGTTCCAAGCAGTTCCATGAGGACAGTCTTGAGGTTAACAGACACAAGCACAGGAAGATCTGTCTTGGACGTATCCCTTGGGACACCATTTCTTGTTGCACTCACAGTTGCAGGTCTTCTCGCTCCAATAGCTGGTAGTAGCATTGCAGGGAACCAATATTTGTTTATTGCATTTACAGCCACAGAAAGGGTATCCAAGCCAGTGATACAGCTCCGTATTGCAGCCACACTCGTTGGAGCACTAACAAGAGCAAGTATTTCTGTTGTAGAAAGCTGATGGACTTTCCCTGCATCCATAACATTTAGTTTGGTCTTGATGAACTGAAAAAATGAGACCTCCTGGAGAAGATCTGTCAGCATCGATAACGGAGATTGTTAAATTGTTGAGCCCACATTGAATTTTAACTTTGAACTCGTGTTTCTTCAGGCATGAGTTCCCGGATCCGATTTGAACTCCATTGAGATAGGCCACAAATTGGTCATCAGCAGCGACAGTAATGTAGACATATTCTTGAGGGCAATCAGCATAGAAGCGCGTTTCAAAAGTGCCAGTATTGTCGTTTGGTGAACATGTGACATCTCTTTTAACCCAGATCCATTGAGCACCGTTTCCCAAATAATTGGAATGAGCATTAGAATGGTAGGCATCGATTTCAATCTGCCTTCCTGATGGACTGGTCAACACAGTAGATTTAGAGCCTGAGTTGACAATGACAGTATTGGCGAGGGTTGTAGCCAGCAGAAGAACAGCAAATAGTTGTTTTTTCATTTCGAAAATATTATATCTTCGAATAGAACATTGATAACTTAATAGGCTCAAAATGAAATTCCAGTCATTATGAAAATACATGGAGAGGTTATTCTTTTTTCGATCGATTATAAGATTAAAGCCATAATAATCAGTAGTATTTATCAAACACCGTTTGTTCCGCAAGTGGCATGGCCGATAGTGGGGTCGCAGTTTAAGATGACAGGGTCTCTAATGGGAAAAGGCTTGATCACGGGAATAGGATATGGTAGAGGAACTGGCACTATGGGATCGCACACTATAAGAGGAATGCAATTGCATGTCTTTTCGCTCCAAGTGTAGCCCGCAGAACACCTGGCAATGTAGGGACAAGCACACTTGTTAAGTTCAGCATTCCAGACTTGAGGAGGCTTACAAAGTTAAGGAATACATCCGTTGTTGTCGCAAGTGCAAGTCTTCTCGTTCCAGACACTGCCTCCTTGACAAATTTCTCTGAAAGGGCAGACACATTTGCAGGCGACTGGGTCCCACTTGTAGATGGCGATGCAGAACTGAGGTTCTGCACATTTTGATTTATCACATGTGCACTGTTCTTGATTCCAAGTAGTACCCTCTGGACACTCTCTCGGCTGACAGACACAATCACAAGTGGATTTGTCTTGAGTGTATCCTTCAGGACACCATTTTTGGTTGCATTCGCATTCGCAAGTTAAGTCACTCCAGTAGCTAGTTGTGGCATTGCAAGGGGCAAAAATTTGCTTGTTGCATTTGCAGCCACAAGTAGGATAATCAATCCAGTTGTATAGTTGTTTGTTGCAGCCACATTCATTGGAGCATTGACATGAGCAGGTATCTCTATTGTAGAAAGCAGAAGGGTTTTCTTTACAAGCATAGCAATTTTATTGGTCTTGAGTGACTGAAAACACCAAACCAGCAGGAGTAGTTCTGCTTTTATCAGTGACTTGAATAGTCAAATTGTTGAGTCCACACTGTAATTTCAATTTGAACTGCTGCTGTCTGATACAAGCTTTGCTTGATCCAATTCTCACTCCATTAAAGTAGGCGATGAACTAGTCATCAGCAGCAATTGTCAGTGTAGCAACATTTTGAGGACAGTCAGCATAGAAAAGAGTCTCAAAAGTACCATCATTATCATCGTACCAACATGACTTTTCTTTCTGTATCCAGATCCATTTGGCCCCATTGCCGAGATAATTAGCATGATGCTTATTATGGTAAGATTCAACTTCGACATTCTTTCCTGTGGGGCTTGTGATGACTGTGGTCATAGGATCAGAAGAGACTATGACTGTGTTGGCAAAGGCAGCGACAAGCAATAGACTAGCTATTGTCACTTTGTTCATTTCGAATAATTACAGTTCTATTTCGATTAGATTTAGATAAAAAGGAATCTTGAGTAAATTCCAGTAATATTGTAGCAAATATAGAAATACATAAATTGACATTTCAGAGCACAAAGATTACACAATGAAAATAATCATCCTCTACGACTCATATAATAGCTCTCCCTCCATCCACGAGCTTCTTCCTCTTTTTAGTATTTTATCCTGTGTAGATTTTAATTTTCGAAACCCAATTATCTGACTTTCACTGCAAGATGATCTTTTTCTCGCCCAATTCTCAAAAATTCCTCCTTGCACCTTTCCATTTCAAGCGAGCTCTCAAGAAGTAGATCTTTCAAGTTTCTGATTTCTTTGCAAAGCATGTTGTTTTCTGAAACAACCACTCCAGCCCCATCATTTTCTGCTTTCAAAGCAAGAATTTATCTGTGTAGATCATCAATGACCAATGAACTTTTATCCTTTTCTCTGATAAAGCCAATCTCCGATATCTATAGCTCTTCCTTGAGGTTTAGTATGGCATTTTCCAAAGAGTTAATGTTTTTATCTGTGACTACCTGGAAAGATTTTCTCTCCTCTCTAGCCTCAGCAAGTTCAAGGTTTAGATTATCAACTTCTACTTTGAGCCTATTCTTATCATGAACCAAATCGCTAACTTCAGCTGTATTGTTTCTAGTGATATTCAAAATCCTTTCTTTTTCATCGTTGAGTGCAGCATTTAAATTTTCAATATGCTTTTCTTTGTTGTTGATAATTCCATTCATTCTATTCATTTCAGAGTTGAAAGTTTCATTGAGCTATTTCAATTCTTGATTTTTGGTTTGGGCTTATTGGATTCTTTTGTTTTCAACTTTCTCGAGTTCGGATCTATGAAATCTTTCCATATTTTCTTTTTATCTTTCTCGATCGAGCTGAGCCTTGTCAAGCTGACCTCTGAAGTCAACTTCAGTGTTATACAGTTTTCTACTGAGCTCTTCATAGTCAGCCTTGGCTCTCTATCTTTCTGCGTTGAGTTTATTCTCAGTTTCCTCAAGTTTATCACACACATTCTTGTAGTGAATTTCTAATTTTTCATGCTTCCGAGAGAGATCACCAAAAGTGTTTCCTCCATGATTGAGTTTGTCTTTGAGATCTGCCACCTCAGCTTCAAGTTCCTCAATTCTGTTCTCAAGCATTTCTTTTTCTGATTGGGCATATTTGGCTTATTATTCTTTGGAAATTGCTAGCTTCTGCATTTATTCGCTGAAAGATCTCTGGATATCCTTGACTCTTTGCTCATGTTTACCTTCATTTTAGCTGAGCATCTTCTTGTACATGATAATTTGTTGGGTCAGAGTAGACTCAATGCCCTCCTTCTCTTCTCCCAATTGATTGAGTCTATCTTTGAGGATACTGATAGTAGCTTAGGATTATCTAACTTTAGAGGACTCCTCTTCTACTTTTTTGAAGGTGCTAGCTTATCTATAGAGCACATTGTCAACCAATTTGCTAGGAGTGAACGTAAGTGTAGCATAGGCAGCTTTTCCATATTTCTCAGGCGATAGATTTTCTAGTTTAGAAGGTGAGTGATCTGCACTCATTCTGCTATTGAGAAGATGATCCATTTTCAGAATAATATTTATTTATTACTTGGTTCAATTAACAACTAAAATTTATTCATATTCTATCCTTAAGTTACATTATACTATATTTTGATTAAGCACGATCAGAAAACACAAGCGTATCATTTATCATAATTTTAACATATCCTACATGAAGAAAGCTCTTGTTGCTGTGGCCGTTGTCTTGATGGTCCTTGTGAATCAATCTCAAGCTGCCTACAACCCTCCTGTTGCCTTGGAGATGGCTTACTTGTCTGCTATCGCCTATGATAACATCCTTCAGATCGATGCCTGGAACTGCAAACTGTGTTCAACTTACAAAATCAATCAGCCTAAAGCCTTCCTTAATCTGACAAGTGGAGTTGTCGGATATACTGGTTACTCTGTTTCTCTGAGTGCCATTGTTGTTGTTTTCAGAGGTGCTAACAACATCAACACTTTCATTCAAGATCTCAAAACAACCAAAACAGATTATGATAAATGTCCTGATTGCCAAGTGTCAAAGAGCTTCTTTGAGCTATACTCAACTGTCAAAGCAAATGTACTCAATAGCATTGAAAATCTTCATAGACTTTATAGAAGTTCTAAAATCTTCGTCACTGGACATGGTTTGGGAGGTGTCTTTGCTACCTTAGCAGCTGCAGACATCAAATAACTTTACACTGATGCTGAGACTGTCTATACTTTCGGAGCATGTAGAGTCGGAAATGATGCTTTTGCTAAATATTACCGTGTTGTTGTGCCTGAGACTTACAGAGTGATCCACTATGCTGATGTTGTACCTCATCTACCAGTTTCTTCAGCTGGATATGTCCACTCCAGCACTGAAATTTGGTACCAAAGCAACATGCAGTCCTATAAGACGTGTAATGCAGAGTCTCAAGACTGCGCAAATTCCCTTCCCAACAGTGCCCTAAATGTAGCCGATAACAACATTCAAAATTACATCAATCTTTCACCTCAGATTGGATCCCTCATCACTGAGAGTCAGGAATGATCCTAGAAAGATATTGATT
>Ga0100380_10004797_pt1 | contig 14077 bp, 9 predicted proteins | sample CryGeymeta201504_FD_80417 | JGI IMG/M metagenome (GOLD analysis project Ga0100380, IMG submission 80417) | Groundwater microbial communities from Crystal Geyser aquifers in Utah, USA - Crystal Geyser metaG 2015-04 | ecosystem: Environmental > Aquatic > Deep subsurface > Groundwater | place: USA... | reverse complement strand
TACAAGGTACGGTACTCGAGTACTACTATTATTAGTAGCTAGTAGTAGTAGCTACTACGGAGTAGTAGTAGCTACTAGTACTCTACTAGAGAGAGTATTAATAGCAGTAGACTACTAGTACTACTAGTAGTACTAGCTAGTAGTACTATTGTACAGTACTACTAGTAAGAATAGACTAGCTAGTACTAGTACTACTACTACTACTAGTACTAGTAGTAGACTACTGCTTGAGTAGAAGAGTGTTGAGTATTGCATCTTAGTATGCTTATTTCCTTTCTGACATATTGAGATTGCCTTGGATTATAATCCAGCACTTCCTGGAACAGGGCTCACCAATGCGAGCTATGACAGATTGTGATTCCAAGTCAGCCCCTGGTCTACCAGATGAGCTTTCGTTCATACCGATCGGACATCCTGATACTATGATGTCGCCTGAATCGGTCCGTCGAGCCGTGGAAGAGTTTCGTGTCTGTCCTACTGACATTATCGTTGCTACTTTTTCCAAGACAGGAACCACACTTGTCACTTGGTTGTGTCATTTAATTCGATTGGCAGTAGCCAATGGAGTAGACTTTGATTTTGAAGCGCACTTTCAATCTTTGGAAACACTTTATCAAGTCGTACCTTGGCCGCTCTTATCCTGGGACATCGGTTATGATCCCAATGTCGACGGCAACGAGTACACGCCGAGAGTCTTTAAATCACACCTTCGCATGGCCAGTATCTATCGAGGCTGCAAATATATTGTAACGGTTCGTGATCCAGCCAAAACGACCCTATCATTCTATAATTTCTTGCTGGCCAAAAAAGTACCCTCAGTCTTGGAAATGGATGTCTCGAGCTTCCTTCTGGATACACCGTTTGTACTAGGGCGACCGGGTCGCGCTAGTTTATGGGATTATTACAAAGAGTATCATATTCTGCGAGACTGTCCCTCGGTCCTTGTTCTTGTTTACGAGGATTTGGTCAAAGACATGCCAAGGGGTATTCGAATAATTTCACAATTTATGGACCTGCACGCTGTGCCAGACGAACTGGTACAAAAAGTAACTGCGATGGCTTCCAGAGAATACATGGCTCAGTACAATACGTTGTTCGATGAACCATATGAACGTGCCGCGAAACTGGGAAGAGCTGGTGATTTGTCGCAGTTGGCGCCAGGGGACAAGGTGGCTACCAAGGTGCATACACAAACGTTAAATGATAAAGCTGAAGAATTCTTGGCAGAACAATGGCAGAAGAATTTGGCTCCCTTGGGGTACGAAAACTATGACGATTTTGCAGCGACATTTCGAGAGCGAAACGAAAGGAGATTTCCATAGTTGTACCTAGTAGCAGCATGTGCATGGCTGTTGATAGCGATGTTGTACCGTTGAGAAATTGTGTTATAAAAAGATTCGTAGTCTTCTACTAGTCTTACAAAGAACAGTCGTGAAGAAGGTTGAAGGTTACCTTGTGCTTTGTGACTTCGTGATAGGTAGTCGAAAGGCAACATGGCAATCAAACTGCAAAAACGTGATCCAGTCTCGTCGACATATTGTTGGGCAAAATCATCATAATCATCTTCCACTACTAGAGCTAGCAGTTGCTGTCATTTTGTCCGCATTATTACCGCACGTCAAGGCCAACAAGACGGACTTGCGAGAACCCATCTTGGGTTTATAAGTAGGGTCCTTGAATTATGAGTCTAAAGTACTCTCGGCTTGCGCGAATTAGAATTGCCATCCGGTTGGTGGCCGATATTATAAATTTTGTTTGACAAGTAAAGGTTCTAAAACTACTACCCTGGTACCAGGTAGCTAGAGTAAATGAATTATTGTTTTTTTCTTAACTTTGATTGGATCAATCAAAATACCTTTCCTGGTCAAACATTGAAGGGGCATGGATACACACAGCCGTAGCTACTACACAGTACGTGGCAAACCAAAAAATCTGGATTTTAAATTTTTTGAATAATACCCTCCTTTTTCCAAGGATGCGAAAGATCATTGTCGTCATTCTGCCTACAGTAGGCAGCAAGCTACAAGAAGTCTACCGTAGCAATATCCACTACAACCGCCACATCCAGAAAGATTTACTTAAATAATTAGCCTGAAACGAAAAGAAATGGCGTCTGTTGATGAAGCAGCAGCATTCAGTAGCAATAATGATCCAGCGATGAAAGTTGCCGATAATACTCAAGAAGAAGAAAGCACTACCATGAGCGAGACGAACAGTATCGTTTCGGAATCTGCGACAGGAGAAAGTGCATTGGATAAGACGCACATCTCCAATGCCGACGGTGCGCCCATGCAACTAGACGCTGAGGATCATAGCGAAGACTCCGAGTCAGCCACCTTGGATTTGTCTTCGACCAACAAAGAAAATAATGATACGACGGCTCCAGCACGCACGACCATCAATCGCGTTTCCTTGACGGCGGCTACCTTTGAATCGCCATCAACCAACACTAATACCAATACCCCTCCCTTGGAGACACCTCGTAGGTTGACTCAAGCCACGACGGGTTTATCTGAACTCTCCAAACAACTGCGGGTCTTGCAAGCAAAGAATCAGCACCTCCATTCAGAGATGGAACGCTGTCAGCGTCAGTTAAAAATCATGTCCGAATCCAAGGGTGTTTCTGTCGTAGATGTGTTGGCAAGTCTTGAGAATGCTTGTGCGCGAGAAGCTTCGGCCGAGCTAAAGTCTCAGATTTCCTCCCTCCAGGCACAGCTTGAAGCGTTGCAAGTGAGTAGCAGCAACAGTGGTGACAAAAGCTGCGGCAAGGCAGCAGCGTTGCAGACAGAATCATTTCAACAACAAATTGCCGCGTTGGAATTGCAAGTCGGAGCAGCGGAAGAAATGGAAACCAAATTAAAACAAGAAACGAAATTACTCTACGAAAAAGTGCAGAGTCACCAAACAGCTGCCTTGACATTTGAAGCTCAGTGTCAGCGCCAAAGTAGCGAGCTTGATGAAGTGCGTTCCAAGGTGGCAACGCTGGAAGCGGAATTAGTGTCCATGAAAGAAGAGCGAGATGCTCTCAAGGCCAGAGAAACCAAGCGCATGGCACAAAAATGGCAACATACTCTGGAACAGACCGAAGATGTAGAAGATCCCCGTGCGTTGTTGGAGAAGGTGGAGCTCTTTCAACCAGCCATTCAGGGAGAGGCCATGCAGTCGACCTCGACACAAAAATATGGTTATACTCCATCGATTGGATTGCCAAACGATATGGAGGCTGCCGATACGAACAGAGAAGTTGCTGATGTCAACGCCAGCGACAAGCCCACCAACTATGCTCCATCCAAACTGCCCAAATATCGTCCTACCCTGCTTCGATCCATGTCGGATCCCGCCATTTGTGGTAGCGAATTGGATGCCAAAGTCAGTACTGTTCCAGTCCAAGTATCGTCCATGCTGCCTCGTTACTCCTCTATTCACAAGCAGTGGCAGTGGATCTATGACGCTGATGATTCACACCGTTCGAACCTGTATGTCAAGCAGAGCGCCAAGAACATGGAACTTGAAGCTTTGTGTCGCCATCAACAACAAACATTGGAAGAACTTCAAAAGGATCAAAGTCGTGACGAAGTGACATGGAATCGTTTAGAAATGGAGCGCAATGCTGCCCACACTAAACGAAATGTTTTCGAACAAGAGGTGAAGAAGCTAGAATTGGATCTTCGATTGGAAAAAGAGCAGACAGCGTCACTCCAAAATCAGCTGGAACGTCGAGAAGAAGAGCACTCACTGAAAAAGGACCAGCTCCAAAGCCGACTTAAAGTGCATCAAGAAAGGATTCACGATGTGGAAGGACAGCTGTCCAGTCTCTATGTTGCTTTTGAGCTGCTGCAACAGGACCGATCGGAAGAACAGACCCAACAGGCCGAACTTCGCATTCGTCTTGTGGATGCGGATTCCAAGGTAGCCGCGCATATGTCTTCCGAGCGACCCGCGGTGCCACTACAAGACGACGAGGAACTGGCCCGCCGACTTTCTCAGACTTCTGCGGTTGCTGTAGACACCTCGGTAGCGAATTCTCCTGCGCTAGACAGCGATAGAGTCGTTACGACGCCACGTGCTGGCTTGTTTACTCCATCTCCAAGAGGTGGTAGTGTTCGTAACCTCTTTTCTAGAAGCTCCGCAAACAGCTCAAATCTTCCCGCCGGTCTTCCTTTGTCGGCATCATCTCGCGGGACATCTGAAACACCACCGGGACTTCCTTCTCCGCCATCGTTGCAAAAAGGGCGCCGTGCTAGTACAAAATCTGCTGCTAAAGTTCCACCTCCGCCTGGAACAACCATCTGCAAGGGATATCTGCTCCAGCAGCAACAAGGCAAGAAGAAATTGCTCCGTGGAGAATCTCCTCCCAGCTGGAAGAGCAAGTATATGGTTCTCAAAGAAGGAGAGGGGTCAACTGGTGCGGGATCATACGCGTTGTATTATGGTGAAGTGCCTCAAGGAAAAGTCAAAGGTGTCATTTCTCATTTGATTCGCGGTATTTCAGCTGTCAAGTTCCATGGCAGTTTTGGTACGGACGCTACCAACACAACAGACGCAGTGAAGCCTCACAGCTTTACCTTGTTCATTAATCCCCGTGACCCTTCTGCCCCAGTCATAAATTTGGCGGCCTACTCTTCCATCGAGCTACAACCATGGAAAGTCATCCTGGAAGAAACCTTGGGTGTTAGCTACCACGACCTATCGGAATCAGACCAACAACGTGCGAGTTCGCGAATGGCCGAAGCCATGGCCAAACAGTATGCTTAACTTGTATGAGAGAACGTATATTATATGTTTCGTAAGACCAAACGCAGACGACAAAAACGACAACCACGTACCAAGCGTAGGCAACCAAAAAGGCAACGTGGGAAGAACTAATAGCTAACAACGAGGGATGTTCGTTGCGGATCCATCACTATCCTACTTGGGCAGAAATTAAATGAGAAATATAAAAGTTTAAAGAAAATACATGTACATATTATTCTTGCTGTTGTACCTTCAATATGTTGTATCAGATGGCTGTAAAGCGATGTTCAGGAAATTTACAGCGCTCTTGATATATAGATGCAGTAAGCTTATCCTACTGCTAGCGGTTTTGCTCCAGATTATATACAATGTCAAACATGGAAAATGTCATGCCTCCTATGCAAAGAAACACCAGACATCGGGCAAAGAGGCGGAAACTCTTTTTCTCGGGGTCAGTACTGGCGGGGCGGTTTGGTCTTTGGAGTGCAAAGAAGTGAAGTGATGGCATGATAAAGGAAAATATGTACACCACGAAAGGACCGACCCAGACGTAGAAGTCCTCTACCAGACCAGCAAATACAGCACATAGGTATGCCAAGACCAAGATACCAAGAGTAGACAACCCTTGGGCATAAGGATTGGAAAGAAGATCATATGTTGGATTCTCTTCGATACTGGGCAAAAGATTTGTGTTTTCGTTAACAACCTCTCCCGTTCGCTCGTCTACCACAACTAGCGCATTGCTTGGATTTTGGCTGTTGTCGCTCACAGCCGTCGACGCTCTGGTGCCGCAAGTCTCGCAATCTTCTTGACAATCCGAGATCTCTGGGCATTGTCTTTCGGTATAAATAGACTCGGCAAGCTCCAAAATGGAATGTCGACATGGAGTAACAACAAGTGGGAGCGCCAAGATGATGGAAAGACAACACGTGGTATGGACGACGCGGTACAGGAATAAAAAAGGGCCCTCCTGCGTATTTTCAGCACTGTATTTGATGCATTTGAGAAAGTCGGCATCCGGACAGGACAAAGTAGCCACATGGGCTCCAACGCACAAATATCCAGCTACACCGACGAAATAAGTCAACACGGAACCCGTGAGAACCCCTCTGTGCACCACTGCTGCCATTCGCTCTCGTGTAGGATCCTCCAACGCTGATTGGATGGACAAGATGTTGAAGGCAGCTAGGAAGCCAATCAAGAGCATTTGAAAGCCTTCCACAATATCCCAGAGGCTTCGAGGGGAACTGAATATGTTCAAGGTGTCGTGATTATCCTGGTTCGCTGATGACATCGTACTGTCATGCTTATGAACCAGGATCCCGTCGTGTTGGTAAAAATGAATCACTGCCAACATGAATACACTGGCAGAGAACATGGCCATTGAAGTCAGACCAATACTCCAGGTATATCCAAGCGTATAGTACTGGTTGGAAAAGGAAAGTGGTAGTATCAGAACAAGTACACAAATCAGGAGAAACCACGGTGCAGTGAGCACGGGAGTTGTGCTATCCTGATAGCTTTCCATGGCAAGCTCCAAGACTCGCCGGAGCAAGCTGAGATAATGAGCCACAAGCAGGAACAAAAGGCCAATTTCCAGTAAATTGGTCTTCCAATGAGCTCTGTAACCACCACAAGCTGACCGAGACAAAGTCCCGTATGAGTTGCTGCCTGTCTTTCTCGCACAGATGCACAGCATTTGGAGCGATCGTTCCGTAGAGAATGCCAGTATTCCAAACAAGATAGTGCCCCACAGCAACCCGCACTTTTGAAAAGCATACGGTGCTTCCACTGCACATGATCCCGCCAGTGTCAAGGCTAGAGCAGTGGAGCTTGTAAATAGGGTCCCTTTTCGAAGGGGTGAATCCTCGGGTGGGACCATGACATCATTTGTGTCTTGGAAATCATTTAGTCCGCCATTTCCATTATTCCCACCAATGCTATCCCTTCGGGAGCTAGCTCGGCTTCGTGTGGCTGCTGACCCTCGAGAACTCCTTGAAGGCTCGGAACCTTCACTTCCTTCATCTCCAAATGGATTTTTTAAGCCAACACTCCTTAACCAGAGGTCAACACCCATTTGCGACTCGTCCAACATTTTATTTACAAGAAATGCAGTCACCTCGTAGGGTGGACGCGAAACTAGAGCTGTTGATACGATGGTGACTTTTCTTTCGAAAGTGCTATCTGAATTGCGGCGGCGTCTCAGTGCACTTGCAAGAATGATGAATAAGAATGGCAAGCCCGATACTGAGAAAATAGTATGTGAACAGATACTAGATGGAGATTCAGAATGAAGGGCTATGGAACGGGAAAATGTCCTCAATGTTCGACGACTGTACAGAGTACAGATTACAGATTGAGCGGATCAAAACGTTGTACTTGCCAGTGATAGCGCTCTGGTGGTTGTGATTGGAAAAACTAAGTTTTTGGTTTTTATAAGATGTAAACTTGCACCTCAATAGATGAGTAAAGCATTGATGGCTTTCCGATTCGGTAGTCTACCTAAAACTGCCTACCGACAACATCATGATGTCCAGAATCAATTTGTGAACTTGAGCACGAAACACGTCATGGATTTTTACGGTCCATAAGTAAAAGCGGACAAAGAGTTCTGAAATGTGGAGCAGCTGCTATGATTGCAGTCTCTGACGAAAGAAGAGAACACTTCGGCCCAGACACGCTCACAAAGATGTTTCAGTCACGAAAGAAAAGCGGTGGAGCTAGAACAGCAGACAACGGTACGTGCAGTACTACTCTCGGTACCAGCACCACCAGGTAGTAGGCAGTACTCAAAGTTCAAATTGTACTACCAGTATTGGTACGAAGCTACAATATTCCCGGGTATTTTGATGCGGATTAATGCATGTGGAAAACCCCAATGGAAACTTAAGTGCATAAGAGTCCCAGTGTAACAACGGCCATAATATTGAGAGGTGACAGTACTGTAGTAGCAAGTGTGGAGCTAGTCAAGCTCGTTCGTATTGTAATATCTGAAACTTCAATTTTAGCTTTAAAGTTTTAGGAAAAAATGATCTTCCAAGAGGGGTTGTAATTTCCAATTCTATTGAGAGTAAAAGTAATCTGATTATGGAGCTTTACTTTGCTGATGCAGATGAAACTATCCAAACATTTCCACAACTAATTCTAACACCCATATCCGACAGGGTTTGGCTATTCCGAGATTTATTTTTAGAAAAAAGAAACGGACGGCACTTTTAGATGAAAAATTAGTGTTGTGTTTTCAAATTTCGCTCATTGATGTGCATAATTTGATTTGATTTGATTGAGTCGTCCAATATTCCTTTGACCCAAATTCAGTCGTAGCACGTCTCGAGGAAGCCAAAGATAGTCGAGATTGTCCCTCATCCCTTTGAATTGCGAGTGTGCTATGGTAATATGTAATATCAATGCATGAGACTCATTGCCAACGGACAGGAGGAGATTGTGATTTCGTGTGATATATTTCTGCTCTATGGAAAGATTATCATTGATTTCGGGTTTGCATAAACAGAGCTTTCTATTCTATTGGATCGTTTGGTAAAAGCCAACCTTTTTATTTTATTTGGATCGTTTCGTAGAAGCCAACCTCCTGGGGCTGGGTGTAGGGTTGTTTGTCCTCGTTAAACTTAATAAATTTTGCAAAATGTGCCGATGCCTTGTGGGCTTTAAAACCATCCAAATCTGTGTATTCTTCGTGCATGTAAAACGAATTTGCTGCATCAATGGATTCACCCCAGTCGAATTGCAAACAAGCTGGTTCTTTGTGGCTCTTAATCGCATGATTCGTTAGGAGCTGTACAAAGTCATCGCGGATTTCGGGCTTGACACAAGATTCCACGTTGAGACAGTAGCGGCCGCCTGAACTGTCACTACCCGTATTAGTCGGCAGAGAAACTGGGCCTCTCTCATTCGTTTGCAAGAGAAATCTGTTGGACACGGGCTGTTCTGCTTCCAGCATCGATCCAACCTTTTGAAGAAATCCTTGCAACTGTCCATGTTCTTGGTAGGCTTTTAAATTTTCATATTGATTGTGCATGTAAAAGACAGCATTATTTCCGTGTGATCCATCTGGTGGTGCATCTGTTCCCACGACAACTTGCGTGCATCCTGGTTTCGCAAGGGTTTGCACGACAGTAGAACATACGGCTTTTTGAAAGTCAGTGATGAATTCTCGTTTAACAATCATTCGCGTATTCAACGCGATGATAGCTTTTGACGCAACTGGTGCCATTGATAGGCTGATGGCGAAAGAAAAGAGACTAAAAGATAATATAATTCTCAGGAAAGCTGCTGCGTGCATTATCATAAAAAATCATAATACAGTAGTGCGATACATGACGGGTAGCTATTGTGCTGATGAGAGATCAGAGAGTGGCGGATGCGGACGATTTTGGAAGTGCTGAAACGTGTACTAGTAGTATCTTGGAAGCACAGCACAGAGAGTGTGCGATCAAGGTCATGTGTAGCTGTCATACTGAGGATGACCATTGTAGAAGCAATCAAGAAGGTCGCCGTCAACAATTCTTCCAGTCTGTTTTTGTGTCAGAGAGCTCCATCTTGACTAAAGCGTCTGTTGCTCAAATCGAGAAAAAGGAACAGCTAGATTGGTCAATCTCATTATTCGGCAAAGATGACAAAGGGAATCATTTGTCTGTTCTCGAAGTGCGTTTGTTGGGCAGTCCTGCTCTTTCGCACCTCCATGATGGTCGAAGCCGCTCCCAAGAATCTGGAGCTTCTCATGGTAGGCAACTCCTTCAGTGAATCTCATAACATGGAAGAAATGATTCAAGCCATGGTAAACGAACGAAAAATCGTTTTACAGGCCAGCTCTGTCTTTGCAGCTCGCTACGAAGAAGGTGGAATGAACTTGACACATTTTGCCTCTCAGCCTGAACTGCAAACCATGATTTCGGATCGGTCCTGGACCTGGGTCGTCTTGCAAGAGCAGAGCCAAACTTCAGGCTTCTATCCTCCCGCCAAGCTTTCTGAAATTTATGATAATTCGGTCAAATCGGTTCTCGCATTGGACACTGAAATTCAGGCTGTAGGTGGTACAACCGTCCTTTTTGAGACGTGGGGGTATTTTGGTAAGGATCCCTACAATCCCACGTTCTACACCGATTACCAGACCATGCAGAATCGAATTACAAGAGGATACGAAATTTATAAAGAAGATATATTGGAGCGTAATCCACAAGCCAGAGTCAAAATTGCACCAGCTGGATTGGCATTTGAACGAGTCTTCAAGCACATCAAAGACACGGAAGGGAAGGATCCACTCGAGAAGGGATCACTGTTCGATCTGTTGTACGAAGAGGAAAAGCCTCCGCGCAAGCACCCGTCTGCCTATGGATCATATTTGTGCGGGTGTGTTCTTTTTCAAACATTGACGGGATTGGATGTGCGGCAATCGTCCTTTGCTCCAGCCGGAGTGGAACCAACATTTCGAAAACTCTTACAAACTGTTGCTTATGACACTGTCAGAGCATACAATGGTGACGACCCTTCCAATGGGACGCCAAACAACAAGTATGCTATTCCCTCTTCTACACCGGTGCCGTACGTTCCAGCCTCGGACAAAGGTCGGCGCAGAGGTAGCTTTAGTGGATTTGTTCGCAGTTTCATGACTCTGGCGGTCGTCTGCGGTGTGGGGTTCATTGCGTACACGAACCGTCAAGAAATAGTGAATCGCTTACCATTCAATTTACAAGTTAGTCGATATCAACGACACCGGGAACGAGGATACGGTTTCGAAGCACTATCCAGTGGAGCCAATATGGAACTGTCAGATGTTCAAGGATCGGCGGCTCATGAGCCCATGTTGTAGAATGGAGTGGATTTCTGGTGATGGTGGCCTGGGCTGTAAGAAAAACTTGAATACTCGACGCGAAAAATTGCCATCCCAGTTTTTGTATGCGGATTCCGCAACTTGGTCGCCAAAATCTAAGATCGACTACAACTTCTCTTAATAATACACATTATTTATTAGTATTTAAGAGGTAGGGCAACATTTGTTTTCGTCGTGGTTTCCCTGTCATTAAAGTTTTCTTGAAAGTCGCCGTGGAAACAAATATTTTAGAAGTGCAATGGCTTTATCCATATAGCTCAACAAGGCAATGATCTTGGTCGCTACCCTTGGAGTTTGCAGCTGTATTTCTTGCGACGATGACACGTAGAAGCTCACACATTGTCAAGCGATACGTTTGCAGCCAAAAGAGGCCATAAAATAACTGATTCAAGAGATCTTAGCAGCAACTTCTTATTGTTGCTGTGTCGGTGTGCGGAAATGAGCCTTTTTAATGTCGCCGGAAAAACTCCATGAGATAAATACCATTACTCCTTCGTCCGATCCTTTTCTTGGTCCAATCAAAATGAGGCCCAGCGAGATCAAAGAATTGAGCCTCCCCCAAGTGTCGTTCCTTGTAACCCAGGAGTATTCGCAAGGCCGGATTTTTTTCAGAAAAGAACAGCAACGTCTCTAGCAAGCCTACAAAAGAGGCATCGTTATTGTACAGAAGTTCTGACCCTATTACCATGTTTACAAGTCCTGTCGCTCCACTGCTGGGATGAGCCTTCAAACCGGAGGAAATAGTATTCAAGTGTACTTCGTTGCCCCAAAGGAGCGGAGCAATTGTCACCCGATTCTTGGAATAGTGGTGCTTATTCAGCTCGACATTTCCCGACAACCAATCCAAAGTGGACGATGGATATAAAGGCTGCACAATCATCTTCGTTGTAACATTTCTTGAAGATGTGCAGGCCTTAAAGTTCACAGGTGCATCGGTCAGAATAATGTGGTGCTCAAGATTATCATCCTTATATAATGATGCTAACCCAATACCTAACAGACCGCAGCCTGACCCCAACTCAAGAATCACTTGCCTTTCCTTCTTCTTGACCAACTCATAATTCTGCGTCTGTCGCTGTTTTTGAAAATACTGGAGCATGGGCTCCGAGGCGGTCGGCCAATACTTGAGACCGGTCAGATCTGTCTTTTCTTCTTCTGTAACTATTATATCTCCCAAGAATAATTGGTGTCGGATTTGAACCTCAGAATCACCAATCATGACCTTTTGAATCGCTGAGACCATCTCCATGGTGGAAGACGTCGCTTTTCCTTTATTTCTCGGGCGTGATGATAAGATGACGGGAAACCCTTGAACACCATAGATAATGCTGACAAGCGATATAGCTCTTGACGAAACTAAAAGTCGCTTACTCTGCCTTTGCAACTTCATTCTGCTGTTGTGAACAACTCCAATCTTGAGAATTTAAGCTTGCGGCTGTACTCCGGAATCGTTACTTGGCTTTCGATAATTGAGGAGTCCTCTTTTTTATTTTGAATTTCAAACTGTGTGAACAGCATAGAGTCACACTACGCTAGGTCTAGCTAGGTCTAATGTTAAAGCTGATTCCTGAAAAATCTACCAGGTATCCCTGATTCCTAAGATACCACACAAACACCTGGGCACCAAAAGTATCGAACAGGTCATGAGTCGAGTCAGCTCAGACGGTCGAAGATTTTCTAAATCTTGCGTGGTGTGACCGGCAAAAATTTAACAGCCAACAAAAAATCAATAGACTAATAATAATAATGCCACAAGCTGGCTGCTAATAAAAAGTGCCTCCTACCTTCACAAAAATAAATATTAGTACGGGACCAATCTACTTGAAGTCTATTAAATCGGCCGAATTAACTACAGTAGTTTAAAAGGCATTGGATAAATCTACGTTGTTGGCGCAAAGGCTGCAGTACAAAAGCACAAAGCACAGCTCACGTCGGCGGTTCCCTTTCGACGGCAAAGAAAACAAGACAAGGAATCCTTCACGTAGGCAACACTTTCAACAAGTGGCCTAGCAGCCTTTGGCTCCAACTATCTAACAGAATATTTTTGAAATCATGTCGAGCCTAGCCCTTCAAGCCAAGGCTCAGGCCCTGAATGCCAAAATGGAAGCCGAAGCTCGCGCTATGCTCGACGATTTGGAACGAACCAGTGTCCGTAAGATAGCACGCACGGGTGTTACATGTGTCTTGAAATGTTACGACAAAGCTGGCAGTACAGGTCCGGGAGATGTCTTGGAAAATTGTGTGCAGAATTGCCAAATGCCCAGCCGACAAGCCAATCAACTTGTTCAGCAGGAAGTGGGACAGTTCCAAAATAGATTGAATCGTTCCATGATGGAATGTCAAGACAAGGCCAAGGATATGATGTATCCAGGCATTGAAAATGATGCCAAAAAAATGGCGAAAGTAGAGGATACGATGCTTGCCTGCATGAGCAAGACAGTCGATACACATATCGGATTGCTCAAGCCCATGAGGCAGAGGATAGAGAGCCAGTTGAAAAGCTTGTAAAAATATAATGGTCACTGCATAAGATAATCACATCATATAAACCGATTATTGCAATTTAAAGTGTGCTTATGCATTCACTTATGATTTGCTGACTAGCAGAAATGAATACCTTGAATAAAATTGCAACATGTACTCCACTACAGCAAGTGAGTAATCTGAAGTATTACCAGTACGAATAAAAGCATAATAATTATAAACCCGAACTCTACAAAAGTGCCGGGAAAGGGAAAAGTACTGGTACGTACCGTAGTCTAGTAGCTACTGTTGTAGGCAGGTAATAATAATATCGTCGTTTATTACTTGACTTGGTCAGAGTGGACCAGCGTTCGAGACTACTACTAGACCTCTAGTAGTCGAGCTAGTTAACGATAGTATTATACGTTATCATCTTCTCTTCGTTAAACGGTAGTCTACTTGAGTATTACTCTAGGTTCTTGCGTTTCTCGAAGTGGATGAATATTCAGATTTGAGTGGTACCGGCGGATATCCGAGTCTCGAGGCTGTCCAAGACCAGAGAATGAAATTATAGGTTCAACAAGGGATGCGAGGCGATGTTGCAGTGAACAAGAAGCTAAAAAATTATGTCCAAAGGGTTTAAAATTGTGATTGCCCTGTTTGTGGGGGGTGCCATCGTCTATTCCGCTGTTACACTTCGAACGACACTCCGAGCGAGCAACAAGGAGATCCTGCACCAGATTCAATCAGTCGATATTCATGAGACATCTGGAGCCTCTGCTTCTCCCTGGACGATCCAACCCCTGCCTAGGACATGCCAGTTATTGCCATTTCATCTTCAGCATGCTTCGGCGCTGGCTATTTGGAATGAACACATCCAAAAAATCCATAGTGCCAGCCAACTACCAAAGGATCCAGACTACGAATTTCACGATTTGACAGCTCAGCTTCTACATTTGATCTCTCCTCGGCTGCCTAACAGTATCAAAGCTGTCCCACGCGATTGGTCGTCAGTGCACTATGTTTTGGAGG
>Ga0100380_10004786_pt1 | contig 14093 bp, 10 predicted proteins | sample CryGeymeta201504_FD_80417 | JGI IMG/M metagenome (GOLD analysis project Ga0100380, IMG submission 80417) | Groundwater microbial communities from Crystal Geyser aquifers in Utah, USA - Crystal Geyser metaG 2015-04 | ecosystem: Environmental > Aquatic > Deep subsurface > Groundwater | place... | reverse complement strand
TACTTGTACAAATTCGTTGGCAGTAGATTGAAAATTGTTCAAACATTCGAGGCATGTGTTTAATATTTGTTCCTTCTATGAAGGAGTTAGCATATTTGATTTTTCCTGTACCATTTTCTTGAAGGAATCGCTGATGAGCAGCTGATTTTCAGCTTATTCATTAGGAGCCTGACTACAGACAAACCCTAGAACCTTTTAGTGTGCTTCCGGTAGGTTTTTATAAAGCTGAATTAGTGGTCTGGTACATACGGATATTGCTGGGAAAGCCCCTTGGTCGATATATGCAAAAGAGTTTCAGAGAGAGAGAGTTAAGGCTCAAGTGTAAGTTTTTGAATTTATTATGCAGACTAAGTGATTTATTTTTTACCTTGGAAGAGGAGGTAAATTCATTGGTTGGGAAGAGAATCGAGAAACTCATGATAAGTGTATTGTAAATTAATTTTATCTTGGTATAATTTTAGTTAATCAATAACAATAATCCTGAACTCTTAGGCAATAAATGATATTTCTAAGACAATTGTGTTCATATGAATAATAATATTTTTGTGAGTTAAGATCGACGGTTCAAGTTAAGTATATTTCAGCTAGTTTATCTATCAGTAGAATCACTCTTTCTTAGGAGCTTATTCAACTTTGGCACCACTCGTGGTTTCTTGTTTATGTTCAACTTTTTCGTGTTTTTATTCTGGTTTCATGGCAGGGAACAGGAGGACTTCCTGGATACGAACTTGGTCGGTCAACAACATGACAGTTCTATCAATACCTGAATAAACCTTTGATTACCAAGACCCCAGCCAGCAGTGGGAGGAAGAGCGTGCTCTAAGGCATTGACAAATGTTTCATCATAGAACATGCTTTCGTCGTCTCCTTTTTCTTTTTCTTTTACTTGCTGCATGAACAAATCTTTCTGGACGAAGGGATCGTTCAACTCGGTATAAGCATTACAGAATTCATGGTATTTAATGAACAGCTCAAATCTTTCGGTTAGTCCAGGCTTGGAACGATGATATTTGGCGAGAGGTGACATAACTTGAGGGTGCTCAATAATGAATGTAGGGTTGAGGCACTGAGTCTCAAGGAATCTGCCAACAAGTTTATCGACCATTCTAATGGTGGTTCTTGGGTGAGAACAGTCTACTTTATGCTTCTTGCATTGTTCATCGAAGAAAACTTCGGCCTCCTTGCTATCAAGATCCTTTGGAAGAGGAACTCCGAGCTCTTGCTCAAGGCCTTCCATCATGGAGATTCTTCTCCAAGGAGGAGAAAAATCAATATCAATAACCTTCTCAGGCTCATTATCAGGATCGGGGTGGTACTTGACGATATAGCTTCCACTGAGCTCTTTCACCATGGTAGAGAGCATGTCTTCAGTCAGGTTCATTAGGTCATTGAAGTCAGCATAGGCCATGTAGAACTCACAGGCAGTGTACTCAGGATTGTGGGTTTGGTCGATTGACTCATTTCTGAAATTTTTACCGATTTCAAATACTCTTTCAAGACCTCCCACAACAAGCTCTTTGAGATACAACTCAGGAGCAATTCTCATGTATAATTTCATATCGAGATCGTTGTGATGAGTCATAAATGGTCGAGCAGTAGCCCCTCCAGGAATGGCGTTCATCATAGGAGTCTCAACTTCAATAAAGTTCAGCTTGTTGAGATATTGTCTCACAAAGTTGACGACTTTAGATCTCATAATGAAGGTTTCTCTTGTCTTATTGTTCATGATCAAGTCCAAATATCTCTTTCTGTATCTGCTTTCTCTATCCTTGAATCCAGTATGAGCATCAGGCAACATATGAAGACAGGGAGACAACAGTTTAATATCAAGACCAGCAATAGATAGCTCAGTTGTCTGAGTTCGGCCAGGAAGACCAATAACTCCGATAATATCTCCTCTTCTAATGGTGGAGTGAAGTTCTGAAAAATCTCGGTCTGATTTATGATTATTTGAGTTGCACATCACCTGAAGACGTTCTCCTTCTTGCCTCAAATCATAGAAGACCAAATTCTTTCCCTGATGCCTGATGTTAGTCACTCTGGCAGCAATCGAGACCTGGTCCTCGAGCCAGGCTCCTTTTTCTGTTTTTTCGGAGAATCTTTGAATGAACTCATGAATGGTCATATCGACGTGGAACTTGTGAGGGTAAGGGTATGTATCAGGATTTTTTTTGAGATCATTGATCATCTTGGACCTGTTCTCAAAATATGCAGTAGGGTCAAGAATTTCCTCTTTCTTGGGTTTGCCTTACTTCCCTTCTGCTTCCTTTGCTTTCTTGGCAGCTTTTTATGCCTTCTCAGCTTCCAATCTTTTTTGTTTCTCTAACCTCTTCTGCTCGTTTTTGCTGAGTTTTTGCTCCCCTTCAGCTGCGTTCTCCTGAACTTATTGAGTGGCTTTTTAGTTTACAGGGTTTTCCTCCTGTTGAGGCTTATCTCCTTCCATGATATTAATTGATTTTGGTAAAAGAAATTAAATAATTAGATTTAATAATTGTTCATCAGAATTAAAGCAGTAAAGTCGATTGCAAGAGCATTGTTCATTGGTAAATTTTGGCATTTTGGAATATTTGATCAAATACGCATTTCATTGAAGGTTATGAACGCAAAATCTGCGTATAATAGAGAAGCACTGACTGGCATTTTTAAAAATACAGTGCTTGATCGAAATCTTCTATTTTACTTTATTTTTGATATACTTCATGACTTAAATGTTGCATATAGATGATCTCCTTACAAACTAAAACTGTTTCATCCCATTGTCTTATCTCAAAAGAGGTTCTCTTCGCCTTTCATAATCTTCTGCCAGGAAATTTCTAAAGAACCTTGACTATGATCATTTGGGGTCATCCCTTTAAGGAGGATAGCGAACTCCTCTATGAAAGAAAATATGACAGTAGATGTTTAACTTTCAGAAAGAGCAAGTCGAACAGAATGTTTATCCGATTTTATTCCTTGCTGAAGCTTCAAAATTGTGCAATATTTTTTTGGAAGCTCACTTTTATCAAGAGGAAAGGACCATAAATATGGAAATAATATCTACTCTACCAAAAGGAGCTATCCAAATTCAGGTAGCGACTGTATTAGTTTGTTTTCAGAAGAACATGAACCAATTCTTGAGGAGAGCTATAACTCAAGAAACAGCATAAAATTCATTTTTTAAACGTCTTTGGAATTAGCTATCCCATACTGCTCTGAGTTGAGTGAGCAACCTGATATTGACCGGGTTCGAGGAGAGTCAGAGAACTTTGATTTAATCAAAAAAATCGGAAATCTTTTTTGAAGTCTACTAAAAAGGACGGTGATTTAATGTTGTATTTTGAAACAGAGACGGTTATAGATGGTGTTGCGTGCTTATTCGAAAAAACTTTTCTGGTATAATATATTAACATCAATAATTTAAGGAACTCCCAACAATGTAGGACAACAGGAGTGATGGGATGGGCAGTCAGTATTCTAGCTATCAACATATGTTTCCTTTTTACCCCAGGGTCCCTGGACCTGTAAATTTTCCTTGGGAAAATTATCCTGGCTATGCTACCTGTATACTACCCTTAAACTTAGCATTTTTAAATAAAATTAGCATTGACATATCCTCCCTGACAAAAATGATCGCTAGCAATAATCAGACTCTTGACTCGACGCTAAAAGTACTTTTTTTTCCATTGAAGAAAATTGATAAAATTAGCGATTGTCTGGAAGAGGCCGACAACGATATCAAAGAAAAGATATCATAGCTTAAAAGCATAGAAAACGAAGAAACTGGCAAAATAACTTTCAGTGAATTGAACTAAGTACCTTATTTTACCAACTAACCTCTAATCACCAAAATTTTTAATCGCGAGTCATTCAAATATAAGATAAGACTAGAACATAGAATTCCAAAAATCATCTACAAAGACAGGAAACTATCCTTTAAGGTCCGACTCATCAATCCCGACCAGAATGCGATCTGTAATGGTACCAAGCCCTTTATTTAGTTAATTTCATTCACTTATGTGTGGGGGCATGTGATGAAGATGGGGAGTGGATCTTGAATGAAGATGGAGACCTTTTCATCGGGGGAAAGATTGAAGTCGACCTTTATCACGGGTAGGCATAGTTCAAACGGATATATCCTAGCGACATTAGTCGTCGATATTCCTCAAATAACATCAAGCTCATCATATACCCAAAGCAGTCAGTCCTAAGATTCATCGGGTAAAAATAGAGGCATGAGAAGGAAGTAGATCCTTAGGAAATATAGCCTTTGGTTATCTCTGATGTTTTGGTGAAAGCCAAAAAGAAAATATGATAAATGTGTTTTCTATAAGCTGACAAACATTCAAAATAGCAGTGTGATTCTTTCTAAACGTCACATCATTTATTTTTTGGTTATTTTTTTATATTAAATATTAAACACTGTTCTCTTCAGTTTTTCCCCTTTTCTTCTTTCCTATTTTGACTCAATAAGTCATCATAGATTACTAACAGTATGTTTCTATGCCTAATAGGTTCTTATTAGCTTTATCTTACTTCATAATAATTATTTAGTAGCTGCATGATAAATTAGAATTCATAGACACCCTTTGCCAGTTACTCGCTTGAGGCAGATATGATCACTGGATGGAAACCTAAGCTCAAAATAATCGGCCCCATGCCCCTAAACTTCGATAATAAGGCAGTTGACAAATCCATTATGGCATTGGTTCATCAATAATCGGCCTTCTATCAAATCGTTTATCTTGGTACCTCTTTTATTAGCAAGGACCTCGACCTGCAAGCTCTTTCAAGCTTCATTCCTTGATAGCGCAGAACTATAGATACAAGTATGCATATCTATTGAACAATGATTTCGCACACCTCAAGCCATTCTTCAAAAAATTCTACTCTCTGTTTGAGCCGCAAGTGAGACGACCATTTATGGGCATGAATCCTAATTTAGGAAAAACTGACTTAATATTTGACAGTTGTTTTGAGAGTGGAAACCTAGATTGTGCAGTTCGACTAAAGAACAATTAATATGACCTCCTGCTAAGAGTAGACTCAAACACCGCTGGCCATATTATGTGGTTCGACTTTAAAGTCATCAACCCTGAGAGCCAAGCTAAATGCATCAAGTTCAATATTGTTAATCTCCGTAAAAATAAATCAGCATACGAAAGAGTAACCATGTAACCCTATGCAAGGGAATGCGCCCTTATGTCAAACGATAAGGCAGACCTTGGCAGCAAGAGGCAGAAAACATCGTCATTTCTCAAGAGTCACTGAAATATGAGAAACAAAATTTAACCATTTCCCTGGAATAAAATCAACCTTTCGAAAATAATATATTCAGAAAGGTGAGCTTTTAACTGACTTTAGAGCCTTTTGAAGATGTGTAGATTGCCTATTGCGTGCCCTATACTTATACACAACTGTTAGAAGACATAAAATCTTTCAGGTAATTTTAATCCGAAAGTAGAAAAAAAGCAAGTCTAATCCCCGATGTTTCTTTATAAGTTAATATGGAACACGAAAGCTTAAGTGGTCTTGAAATTCCTATAATTAATTTAAGGTCAGGATCTCCTGGCAATGGGAAGTACTGTGTCTTTTTGATTGCCAGACAACATCCCGGTGAGACTGTCGGGAGTCATACCATCAAAGGATCAATAGATCAGCTTCTTAGTGGTTAGGAGGCTACAATGCAAGTCCTGAAAAATACCGACTTTGTTATAGTTCCAATGCTCAATCCTGATGGAGTTGTTGCTGGAAATTTCAGAACTTCTCTTTTTGGGAAAGATTTAAACCGACTCTGGAAGTCTAAAGATACAACTTTGATCCCTGAGATAGAGATGTGCAGGAATATATTTACTGAGTTGGTGGAGACCTACAAGAAAAAACTCCTATTGTTCATGGATTATCATGGACATTCAACTCGCAAGAATGCCTTCCTCTTAGGACCAGGAATATTTGACGCTCAGCTGATGAGTGATATCAGAATCTTACCCAAAATAATGGCCAACTATAGTTCTATCTTTCGGTATCCCTCTTGTAGCTTTCGACTTGATGCCAACAGAAAAACAACAGCACGAGCCCTTTTCGGTAAATTTGCGGGTCTTTCTTACACAGTTGAAACATCAAACTGGGCATACTACTCCTATCAAACTCGATAAATTTTTGATATGAAGACTCATCATTTTTAATAGCTAGGACGAGCTTTGTTCAAAGGAGTCTAAGAGTTTGTGATAAATAAATTGGAAGCAAAAAACAAATATCTGTTCAAGACCAAAGAAGAAGATAACAAAAAAATGAAGATATTCAAGACAAAGCAGGATGTTCAGTTGAGAAAATCAGTTACCACACGAGAGATGGGCAATAAGCAAAAATCTAGGTTCAGAGATATGAGAACTAAGACTGAGCAATTGATTCCTGATCTGGAAGTAGAGCCAAGCACTCTCTCAAAGATAAAATAAGAGACGGTGGAGGTTTACGAACAAAACTCAAGCGATGAGATGAGCTAAGATGGGATGGATTCTGACAGTGCAGGGGAAGATATGGAAGATGGTAAATTCAAAAAATATGTCAAAAATGCAACAAACATGCTGGTTGAGTTCGAGATGTACTACTATGGTGATTCTTTCAAGAAAGGTTTGAGCAAATATAAAGATGGAAGTAAATCCTCAAACAAACTTCTTTTTCAGAAGGTGAAAAAGAAAAAAGAGGACCGTATTCAACTTCAACCCTGCTTAAGACAAAATGATAAAAAAATGGATCATGGTGAACAGTCCAAAACGAGGAGGAGGGTCTATGTTGAGGATAACTTTCCAAGAGACTTTAGAGAGAATTTGTCGAGGAACAAGATAGAGAGAAAGGAAATTTAAAGAGAGGGGAAGTAATAGATCCACAGCATATATCATAATCGTTTTTAGTCCAGCAGAAAAAATTAAAGCAGAAAAAACTAAAATTCAAAGTAACAGTTCGCCTTAACCGAGGAATTAACTAAAGTAAAAAAACTTTAAATTATCCAACATGATCGGTCTTCTGCCTACAAACGTCAGTAAAGAAGCACTGAAAAATTGAAATTTTCACGGAACCAGGAAGAGACAATTGTGAACAAGGAGTCTGAGCTCAAGTCTACTATTGATCTACCGATGATTCGAAATTCAAGGCATAATCTGGAGGAATTTTCGCCCCTAATGACAAAGAAGCTAATTCCTAAGAGCAAAGATCGATTCAACTAATTGTTGATGTCGGAACAGCTGCTAAACAAGAGCTCAATTGCTAATGTTCTGAAGTTAAGCAAAGTTGAGGAAAGCAGATAGTGATTCTATTCAGTACAATTTTTTATATGGAAATAATCTGACTAACTGTATGACTGATTTTTATAATTAGTCCAGTTAGAATTTAAATGAACAGGTCAATAGTAACTATCGCAGGTAGGGAGCATCGCTACAAATTGGGAGAAATGGTGGGCGAAGGGCAGTTTGGCAAGGTATACAAAGGATTTTGCGAAGACAAACCAGAACAGGTGGCAATTAAGATGATCAGGAGGAGCAAATTTATCAGAAACGACAAACTAAAACATCTTCTTCAACGTTAGATGGAAGTTCTCACTGACTTCCAGCACCCTAACGTCATTCAATTTCAATAACTTATCGTTGATAAGCAAGATGTATATCTGGTCTATGAGTATTGCTAAGGTGGCACACTTGAAGACCAAATCACAATGAAGGAATAACAACTCATGCCCTTGCTCGAGCAAATTGTTAGTGCCATGATTGAGGCATAAAAGAAAGGATTCTTGCACAGAGATATCAAGCCTGCTAATATACTTTTCAAAAATGGGAACATCAAAATTGCAGACTGGGGTTTCAGTCGACTTCTCGAAACCGGGCAGACTGCCTGCAGCTTCATAGGAAGCCCTGCTTACATGGCTCCATAAATTTTGAAGGGTGATGACTACACTAGCAAGGCCGATGTATGGTCTTTGGGAGTCCTGCTGTATGAAACTCTTACAGGGGTATGTCCATGGCGCTCGACTTCTGTAAATACTCTATACTCCGAAATTGCTAAAAAATCACTTAGATTTCCCAAAGATGTAATCGTCTCTTCTAGGTTAAAGGTACTAATTGCTGAAATGCTGAGCCTGTCTCCTTAAAGGCGACCTTCTTTCGTTCAGGTGGGATAAAAATTGAAGAGCTATAACACACCACCCAGAATGTGCCGCTCAGAGTTGATAACTGTTAAGGATGGTGGCTAGGATATCAAGCAGCAGAGAAAAATAGCAGGTTGTGTATTTTTCCTGGAGATGATTCAATGGTGCAGAAAAGATGTCACAAATAACTCCACCCTCTTGATTTTTATCCAGCTCATCTAAAAAAATTTGGCCAGACTGAGGCCAAAAGAAAGCGAAGAGCAAATATACACAGTTTGGTCAAAATAGATTAAAGTCGTCAAGGAAATCAAGACAAAGGTCGAAAAAAGGCTAGAGATGTTGAGTCCTAGAAGATACTATTCGTCTGATAGGAATGATAGAGAGATGGATTGGGAGATGAATCCTGAAAGCGAGTGGTAAAGCATTGCGAAGAATACCATCAAAGTAGCAATTTAGCTTTTGGAAGGAGGATATAAGGAAAACAGACAACCTGACAATCACAAGCAAGTACTTTTGAACTAAATCAACCTACTCTTAGACCTTGTCCTTTTTTCGGAAATGCCCGATGAGTACCTCAAGGTTTCCTTCTTGAGTCACCTTCGTGAGCTAAAGTCATACTCAAACAAATCTCTCTTGAAACTGATCAATAATAAGTTGGTTCTAATCAACAAGAAGTACTATAATTGATGAATGATATTTTATGGTTGTTAATGTAGAATATTCATCAAATCAGAATGCATTCTTATTGAGTTCTATCAAAATACAGCTCATGTTGTCACATCCCAGCTGCTACTTTGTGGGATCTTTGCCCAAAAAATCATCTAGCATGTCCTGAAGCACCTGCTCAGGACCTTTTCCTCCCATCCGATCCTCTCTGATCTTAGTTATCAGATCTTGTCCATCCTTTTCATACCTTTCCCATACGCCATCGCATCCGATTAAAATAAAATCGTCATCTTTGCAAAGCTCAATCTTCTTGATATCGGGGTGGCCTGTAATTGTCTGCCTATCGTATTCAAGATCAGCATTTTTCTTATAGTAAAGGTCTCCTAAACACCTTGAAAGATTGAGATGGTTGTTGATGCGGCCTCCATCAACCTTCGCTCCTGAAGCAATGATTCTTTCGTACTCGGTTGGATTTTCAGGCTTGTGGTCATAAGACAGCTCGATGAGCTCTCCCTTTCTGCTCAGAGCAGCTCGGGAATCTCCAGCATTAGCCACATAAAGAGTTTTGCCGACAAGGAGAGCCACATTTGCAGTACACCCCACTGAATCTGCAACTTTACTGTTTTCGAAAGGCTGTAGACCATTTTAGATTGTTATGTTTCGCAAAGCTTCTTCTCCTTCTTCACTTCCTAAAATTCTGTCAAGTTATTTAAAACTTTCCTCAAGAGCTTTGGGATAATCTTACCTCTTGAATGATTCCAGACCTTCGAGCACTTATGGTAGACGCTTGGCACAATATTGGGAAACTTAGACCCCACCGTGGCCATCAAATACTGCAAAGAGGAATGTCTCCTTGTTGATGCGATGGAAGAGTATGGCATCTTCCATGTACTTACGCCAGCCTGCATAAGCAAACAGATACCTTGCATTTAACAGGTCACGACTCTAATTTTTCCGTGCTGATACTTGTGAGTTTTTTTTGTGGTAACTGGCTGTGATAAGAATGCTCCGCCCATAAACAACTTGATTAATATAATCTTCTAAATAGAGGAGGCTGACACTTCAATAAAAAATTAACAACGTCATTTTTATCGATCTTATGTCTAAGGTAGATTAGGACAAGCTAGACCATAGTCAAGATGCCATCGATATATATCATTTATATCAGTATTGCTTTAGAATTTTATATTACTTTGTTTTCATATAGATCAGATGGGGTGCTTAACTACAAGCCAAAGGGCCAAAGATCCTCTGTAAAAGAGAAAAAGTGGAATCAAACAACCATTCGAGTTATCTGTTGCCAAGACATAGGACGAGGAAAAAATGATCAAGCATCGATAAAGGATACTGTCGAAACAAAAAAAGTAAACTTAGGCTCCCAAGACAATGGACGAATAGGAGTTGAGAAATGTTCTTGATGAAATATTCGATTAGCACGATTTAGACCAGGATGGCCTGATTTCTCTCTCAGATTTTATCCTAATGTTGCAAAAAATAGCCAGTAGAAAGTATGGAAAAAAGCGTGTTGATCTGGACACTGATGATATCAAACGAGTTCTAGCGAAATCAGACACTGATGGGAACGTTGCTCTGGATAAGAAAGAGTTCTATGATATGTATAAAAACTTGTGATGCCAACTCAAATAATAGGCTGTAATGTTTCCAGCTCTGTCGGCTCTTCAACGGATAATAATTGGTATAGGCATGTTAATGATATTAGCCGTTGACAATAATTATAGTTATAGACATTTAAATATTATTTCATGGGATAGTGTGAGTCTAACTGCAAACAGATTTCAAGGGTTGAGCAAACGAACAAAAAGCCCAGAAGCCAATCACCATCCAAGAAGTATTCTAGACTCCTCAGTCCTCAAAAAGATATAAAATTCAGATAAATAAGAGCCCCTGAAAACTTTATTGAGGAAAGGAGAAAAAAAATGAACTAAGCTCAAATGAAAAAATAAGGTTGAAGAAAGTTGATCTATACTATTTTTCAAGAATAGTAAATGATCTTTTTATAAAGCATAGATAAAATTTGAAAAGATATTAATAACAATTAAGTCACAATAAGGTAGGAATATCACACCGAAAAGAAAGATTCCTCACAAATGTGGCAAAGATTTGTCGGAGTAATATAGAAATATCCTCCGACTCCCCATTCTGTTCCATAGCTATTTTTTACCTTGAAGTGCCCATAGCCGGTATTAGTGTTTATATAAAAACCTACAAAGTGAACTCCGTGGTCAATATCTCCCTCAGGGCAGCCAATGAATGTTCCTTCTTTGTAAAACTGGAAGGCAGAAAAGCCAGCATGCATGACAGTGCTCATCGAGTATAGGTTGTATAGGACATTGATACGATTCATGCATAGACTGTTTGATGAGTTCTAATTTTTAACTCGATAATATCTTGAAATCTTGTACCTGGCTGCCCATGAGTGTTCCTGGCAAGATGGAGTAATTCCACTCTGTAAAGCTTACGTATTAAGAGGATATGTTGTTTCTGGCTCAAGTCCTTTACTTCGGACATACTCCATGCTTTCTCCCAAATAACCTCCATTACAACCCATATTGGCTGAAGAACAATCGGTAAGATGCTGAGTTGAGAGGCGAGGCACTGAAGGATGCCATATTTTGTTATTTAGATTGATAGTTTAGACAGTTGAAAAAGCATAACAGTTACCACAAGACATTTGGTTGTAGACAACTTTGTCGAATACGCTCAGGTCGAAATCATAGGTTGTCTTTACTTCCATATTAAGATTATTGTGTCTTGCTGTCAAACCAGAAGTCACTACAAGTTTATTCTGGCTTAGCTTTCCCTGAAGATAAATTGCTCGATATTACTCTAGATTCAAGTATATCATTTGAGGATGAGGAGCTACTGTTACATTGTACTATTTCTTCCTATTTTGTTCCGAGATAAAGAGCATATTCTGCTGCATCACCATCAACCGGTAAGTACTGTGAGCAGCGTTACTTGAAATTTATGAAGGTATCATGACCTTTTCTGCCTGGATCAAGCAAACAAACAGTGTTAAAGCCCAGAGTATGGTCTTTGGTCCCCAACTCATGCTAAAAGTATCAAGTATAATTCAAAAAACCATGCTACATTTCAAATATGACAGTTAATCTTTTTAAGTCTACCCTTTCACAACAAGCATAATTCGACTGTAGTGAGTTGAGTATATAACATCAGACATATCAATCTATCTTGATCTTCTTTGATAATTTTTAAAAGTTTTACTCATCCAAGGCCCTCTACGAGCAATCTCTCTTCAAATTATTGGGTAAAGCAATTTCTTTGCGTTCACTCAATTTTTAAAGCATTTTGATGTAGCGGCTTGCAAGATTGCTTTAATCCTTTCTTTCTCGAAGGATATTAGCCTATGTAATTATGATTTTACCATATCCTTGGCGATAATGTGATAGTGAGGAGGCACAAAGAGGGCCAATAGAGCTGAAACTCTGATTCCATCGCCTGTCTTATTCGACATAAGCAGTTCAAGAAATTGTTTGGCTTTTGGTAGAAGGAGAGCGTAGATTTGGATTTCATTGGTGATGTAACTGTGCATGAAAGTTTTGAAGACAGAAATATGATAAATTTGCTTTGCTTTGCTGCCTTCTTTCATGACATTCAGAAGAATTTATGTCAAGTCTTTGAGTCTTTCCATGATGTCAAAATTGATTGGCTGAAGAATTTGGGAGAAAAGGGGAAGCCATTTGACAACTCCTGCTGAACTATCCTGAGACAGGAAAGTATCCATGATTCTTTGCTTGAAGGTTTCTTTCAAAGGATGATTGTCACTTCCTATCGCTACCTTGAGAATATTTCCAAGCTTAATATTACTCTTATTACCTTGCTGGAAATGCTAACGGGAGCGTGTTAGAATTGTTCAAGCAGAAACTCACAACTGGGGTGTTTAGCCACCTTCTCTCCTTCAGAGTTCAGATAGTTCCTCAGATGATTAGGCTCATGCTCCATGAATTGTTCCAAGATCTATAAACAAGCGAATACGATTTGTTCCAGTTCTTCAGGCTTTCTCTTCTTTTTTCGTCCCACGATATTTTGAGGTTGATTTTCTGAAGGTATTAATTGCTCTTTGAAATTTCTGATGAAAATATCGAAAGTGTCTCTGTCTGCGATTTGCTGATAAATTTCGGGCATCTGAGTGAAGGTCAATGGACATAATGGATGCGAGCGATACGGAATAGTTATCGAAGTAATTTGAACGAGCCGACGTCTTGGAGTCGAAGTAAGTCATATAGAGAGTTGATGAACTATTTCCTCTTGGGGCTGAATATTTGGTTGAATATTTTTTTGTAGTTATTGCGGATGATCTGAGATAGGACAGGAACTCACGCATCCCGAAGAGCCGAAGCCGTTGTCATCAAGGTAGGGGAATAAGACGCATTCTCTAATGTACTCTAACCTGTATGTGAAGACAACCAGGTTCAGAAGTTCTGGATTACTCTTAAATGGAACGACTTCCATCAATCTACACTCGTTCATTATGAATTAGCGATGTTTGGGTCGACGGTTACGGAAGTTAGGATCATCTACTTTGATTGATTTGTACACTCAAGAATGCCAAGAATGCCTGAAAAGGATTCGTTACATAGCATTTCATAGTAAAGCTCCTCGTTGCTTGCATTGAACATTATCTTGAGTATCTGAAAAAGAATCTCCTCCTTTTCCACATCCTGTATTTCCTCAACCTTCTTGAAAACATTAAGCAGGCGAGGTAAGAGATCTCTTTTGGTAAGAAAAATCGATGCTACTCGTTAATGTCGTTATTTTTCGGGGATGTTCTCAAGTTCCTGCAAAACCTGGCTGATGTTTGCCACAGTCGGATCAGGAACCTTATACTCGAAATAAAAGTAGATTCCGTCAGCAGCTGGGACCGATATAGCGTATTTTCTCTGATAATCCTCAATAAGCTGCCAGAAAGCATTGGCACTGAAAGGTTCCTTGAAACTGAGGGCCATGACTTAATTTTCACGAACCTGTGTCCATTGGATACCATCTAATTTGAACTCCATTTACTTTAAGCTCGTTCGAATTGAATGTTTGTGTCCACTATAACGTCATAGAGTAACTCTCGAGAAGGGATTGCATAGTACCTTAATCTGAACAGACTCTGAATTGTCGATATGTTACGTCTTCTCGTTTGAATTCAGGATAGCCTTATCCTCGTTCAACCCAGGTTTCTTAGCCGTTAAGAGTTTCGAGACGGTAGAGTCTACTTCTGAGCGTTTATGCACCTTATGCCATTAATAATAGTCAAATAATGATAAGCTATCACCACGAGTAC
>Ga0100380_10004778_pt1 | contig 14106 bp, 18 predicted proteins | sample CryGeymeta201504_FD_80417 | JGI IMG/M metagenome (GOLD analysis project Ga0100380, IMG submission 80417) | Groundwater microbial communities from Crystal Geyser aquifers in Utah, USA - Crystal Geyser metaG 2015-04 | ecosystem: Environmental > Aquatic > Deep subsurface > Groundwater | place... | reverse complement strand
ATTATTTTTATGAATACAGTATTCAAAATTATCTCCTCTTGTACTATTAATACATTTAGTATCAATATAAATTTTAAATACTATTTCAAACCACTCAATAACTTGCCATTGTTCTGGTATTAAATCATTAAATCCATTCTTTTTAAGTAATTCAGCTTGAGCTAAAGTTACATACGTTGGAGTTATTTTCATAGGTTAAATATAAAGTTAAAAACCCTTTTTAAGGATAAAAGGGTAAACCAAGCTTATATTAGAAAGTCCAATAAATTTTAAACTTATTACCCATATTATAAACAGTAAAACCTTCCTCTCTAAAATAAAATTCAAGTTTCTGAGAATTATTAAAAGTATTGTTTAAAGCTAGTACTTCATTTCCAAGAGAAGCACTAGTTTTAGCTAATTTTGTAATTAATTCTACATTAGATTTAAATTCAAGTTTTTCTTTAGCTTCTTTAGTAATCTGCTTTAGTTCTTCTAGTAAAGATATAGTATTCGCTTCTGTTTTTACTTTTACTTTTATTTTTTCTTTTTTTTCCATAGTATTTTTAATTTTTAGGATATCTTATTACCCTGGTTGTACTTAATACTTTGCCCCAACGTAACGATTTTAAGTTGGGTATTTCTTCCTTAGCTTCTAAATAAGCTTCTAAAACTGATTTTTTTCTAGATACAACAGTTTTCACTGTATCAGTTAATGTTAAGGAAATAATATTTAATGTTATTAATTGAGGTGAGTATTTTGTTTTCATAATGTTTATATTCAGGTTTGTGTTTATGTTATAGTTGTATTAATATAGAATATATTATTACAGCTAAGATTAGTGTAGTTATAAACGTAATTACACTAATCTTTACTACTTTTTTTATGTAATTCATAGTACTAGGAAATAAAACTTAAACTTTCATTTAAGTGAATTAAAGCTTTTTTAGCTGCGTTTTGTGCAGCTATTTTTTTGTTTTTACCCGTACCTGTGAATGTTTCATCATTAGGTAGCAGTATTTTTACTGTGATTGTAGGACAGTGTGCTGGACCTGTTTTATCAATCACATTAGTTATTATATTACTTTGAAAGTATTTTTGAACTTTTTCAGATAATATTACTACGGTGTGTGTTGTTTTCATTTTAGAGGCTGTTATTGAGTTGAGTTAAATTTTCTTTAGCCATAAGATTAAGAGCATACATTTTATCTATTAATCTTTTAAAATTAGTAATAATATCAGCATCTTGTTCTTCTACATTTTTTACTGCAGAAGTGGTCATTGGAGAAGTATTGGCTTTAATAGAATATATCTTTTTAGATGTTTCTGTTAAAATATCATTGTATTCATAAAGATTACTCTGAAAGTCCTCTAATAAACTTGTTAGCGTGGAATTATTTGCTATTTTTTTAACTTGGCATAAATTGTTATTTTTAGATGAGTATGAATTTGAATTTTCCATTTTTATGTGATTATTTATAAAGTTGTTTATACTGTAAAAGCTATGTAATCTCAGTATCAAATACATTAAGGTTAAAATGTAAAAAATGTAAAATAGAGGTTGGATGCCTAAGTATCAATGAGTTACCTCGCTTTACCTCAAGTAAAACTTGAAGTAAAATTACATTATTTCTATAATATTTAAGATGATACTAAACGATATTAAACGATAAGTAAACGATATTTAAGCTAAATAAGAAGAACCTGTAAATGGATTAAAGTAGGCTTACTAGTTCTTCTTATTTAGCTCAAAATATCTATACTATTTTACTCCTATTGAGTTACCAAAATAAAAAAAGGCCTAAGCCTTTTCTTTTATTCTAGGATTCTCGTGATGAGTAATCTAGTCTTATTAGCAGCAGATAACTTTGTGAAGGTTCTCATAGTAGATTGAGAATACGCTTCACTGGCTTCTGCTAATTCAACAGCGCTGAGAGCTCTAGGTTCTTGGAAACAAGTTTCACAGCTTATTTCCTCTCCTGCTTCATACCCGTCTTCATTTAAATCAGCGAAAACTTCGCTGCTAACGCCCATAAGGTGATTAGCTTCATCTCCTAATAAGACTGTTCCTGTTTTACCAACACGAACTATTAAGGTTCGAGTATGAACCGTTTCGGGAATAACTTGATAAAGAGCTATGTTTCCCTCATAAACACCTAGTCTGTCTTGGGCATCAGCCAAAGCTAGATTTACATTGTTGTTTGCTAATTCCTTTTTACCAGCTTTTTTAGCTGCTTTAGCTGCTAATTTATCAGCTCTTCTTTGTTGTGCAATTGTCATAATACTTAATTTTTATGTTGACCACTTATGTGGCTAAATAATGTTACGGGGGTGGTGTATTCACTTACACACAGCCTTTAACCACCCACATAATTTTTTAAATTTCAAAAATTTTTTAAAATTTTTTACAAAATAGTACAATATATGAAATAAAAGTTGTACTTTTGTAATGAATAAATTCAACCTAAATAATGCTACAAGCCTTGTTAATGTTAAGAACTACAAAAATCACTAAGTTCAAAAACTCAAAATAGTACAGTTTTTTGTCAAAATAGTCCCTATAATAAAGGGAGTGTTTTGACAAAAAAGTGTACTACTCTGTAGCCCTTGGTATCACTGGGATAAAGCTAAAAAAGGTAAAAAAGACTAATATGTAAAATATGAAAAAAGAATTAGATGTAAGTTTGTTTATAGATAAGTATAGGTATGTGTGGGATATGCATACTGGTATATTAGCAGATAAGAAGAATGAGTTGCTACAGGATATAACTGCGTTGTTTATTGCAACAAAGGCAACTTCAATTATGCCTATTGAGTGTCCTGTATGCAAAGGTAAGGGTAATGTAAAGGTAAGGAACAGGGATATTGTTTGTTCTACTTGTTCTGGGCATAAGGTTATTAATCAAATTATAATAGTTTAGTATGTTTGAAATACACAAAAGTAATGGTAATATAAGGACTATATTGTGCAAAGAAGATATAGTGTTTAGTAATAAGGCTGGCTTAATTGAGTTTAAGTTGTTAGAAGAAACTGTAATAGATGGAGTAGAGGTGTATGTATTTAAGGAACCATTTAGGGTACCTTCTTTTAGAATGTTCTACGCAAGCAGGATAAAAAATGTAAAAGATAAGTACCTGCCAGAATTAATAAAAAGGTTACTATACTTAAATCCTAATCCAGATATGTTTTCAAGGAAAAAAATAGCAGAGTTAATTATATATAAGTTTTCTGCAACTCATCCTGTGGAAAGTGCTGTACTAACGGGTAGGATAGTGGAAGCTCCAAATTTATGGTTTGAAGAGGTATATGAATTGGTTACTAGTATTAATAATTCTGGGGTAATGCGAAATTTTAAGGTAGATAATACAGATTATATTTTATTTCCTAGAAATTGTTCTTTGAGTGTAGCTCAAAAGTCAGATATTAGGGTTAGTATAAGGGGTAGCAAAGCCTGCTGGCATTATAATAGTATGATAGGGGAAACTATCCAGATATTAGATGAAGAAAAACCTACTGTAAAAATTACTTACTCTAAAATAAAAGATAGTAATAGGGTTATAAGGAGTAATGGTAAACCTGCAACTCTAAATACAATAAAGACTCATATAAATAGGGCTAATGAAAGGTTGCTAGAAGAACATAATAATTGGGCTCCATTCTTTTCTGATAAAATTAAGGATAAGTATATTGAGTTTGTTGAGTTAGGGGATATGGATTTAGATAGTATTGTGGAGAACTTACATATTAGTAAATCAACTGCTATGGAGTTTAGGAGATTAAAGGAAAATTTTAATGGTAATGAGAGTATATTTAGACTTACTAAGGAAAATTATACAGTAGAAGAACTAAGTGCTTTAGCTAAACAAAGTATAGAAGATGGTAAATTTAAAAAATAACATAAAATTTGTTTTGTAATATAACAAAATTTATTACCTTTGGTGTCAACAAAAGATATTTTTATGATAACATTAAAAAATGCAAATACTAAGGTAAGTATTGTAGGGGATATTCGTACAGTAGTAAATATCTACTTACGGGTATATTTAGCTAATGAAAGGCTAACCGACAAACAACTAGAAGTAGCCACTGAGCTAGTTCTTAATTATACAGAATATGTGAATAATGCAGTAATAGAGCCTTATGCTTCTACTATATTATTTTCTACAGAAGTTAGGAAAAATATTTGTTCCCATCTTAAGATATCTCCACCACATTTAAATAATACATTTAACGCCTTAACTAAAAAGAATATATTAGCTAGGGAAGGTTCAAGGTACTTAATGAATCCTGCATTAGTTCCTACTAACAGTTTAACTTTTAATTTTAGCTTAAATGGAAAATAATTTAAAAATTATTGAGGAGGTAAGTAAAAAATTGAATTTAAGTAAAATTCAAGTTAAAGAAATAATAAACATTCCATTTGAGGTACTGGTTAAGGCTATTAAATCAAAGGAACATGCCAGCGTTAAGATAAAAAATGTAGGCACTTTTATTAGTCCTACTGTAAGGCTAGAACTTAGAGCTAGAACTCTTATAAGAAGAAAATTAAAAAAAAGTAAAAAACTAACCGTAGTGGCAGAAAACCCTGACCCACTAGAATTTAATTAAATTATTATGAAATTAATTTATGATGTTACAAGTTTGCCAAAAGGATTACCAGTATCTGATTTGATTAAGGTATTTGATAATCATAGTGTAGTATTTTGGGATAGTACTAAAGGTATTAAACCTAAATTATATACAGAAAAAGAAGAAAAGTTTGAATTTACTATTGTAGATACAAATGGTAAGGATATTGATATTGAACAATATCAAAAGGAGTATGCTGAAAAAGAATATTGGGAGAAGGAGTTATTTAATTGTAAAAATTCCCCTATATATTTTTATAGTCACTATGGAGCTACTGAATTTCCAATTACTAATAAAGGGATAAAAGAGTTTTTAGTGTCAATAGGCTTATCAGAGTTAAGTGTTAAGGATAGTGGTAAAGCAACAGCTGCCTGGGAAAAACAAAAAGAAATTGTAAAAGCCATAGGAAGTAACTATACTATTCCTTATTTAAAAGCTTTATCTGAGGATTTTAAACTTAGACAGAATACCTGGGAAGAACTTATCCAATCTTATGAATTTGCTTTAGGTAAATCTATAATCTTAGTGGATAAAAAAGGGGACCCTTTACCTGAGAATAAAAAGAAAGGTAAAGTGATGGAAGCTATACATAAACATCCTGTACCAGATAAGTATAAAAATTATTTGTCAAAGAAGAAATCTTGGGATGCTTCTATGTTAAGCCTTACAGATTATAAAAATTTATTAATTATATTAAATGACTTACAAAATATATAACTATGGGGGTACTATGGATAAATGGATAGCGGACCCAATTACTTGGGAAGAACTTGCATTTACTATTAATGAGGAAAGTTCTGTGTTTTTATCTTATGACCCTAATAAGGGTGTACCTGAAGATGATAAACTTTTAAATATGTTTTTATGAAAATAGGAGATATTACAATACCCCATATTAAGGAATATATTGAAGGTAATATGAGGTTGCTATACAGTAGCTTTATAATGTTAGATGAGTCATTACAAGAGCAAATAATTTATAGAAAATTATGCTGCCCTGATTGTACTACTGAGGGTAGATGTCAGAAGTGTGGATGTTCTTTACCTGGGAAATGGTATGTAACTAAGTCTTGTAATGATGGGGAAAGGTTCCCAGACTTAATGAATGAAAAGGAATGGGAAAAGTTTAAACTTAAAAATAATATAATAATTGAGTTATGATTGATATAAATAAGTTAATGCCTTATGTATTAAAAATAAATGTTATACAATTAAAGGATATAAAAAAAATTGTGGTAAATATACTACTTGTAAATGGTAATTCTGTAATAGAAAGTAGTTCAGAAGAGGACTTACCTAAGTTTACTAAGCTAGATAAAAAGGTTGCTACTATACAAGTAGCTACTTATAAAGCCCTTACAAGAGCTTATGATGTAGTATTTAAAGTTGTACCTTTGGAAAAAAAGGTTGAGAATGAATTGTTACATAATATAGAAGCAGTATAATGGCATTACAAAGACACCCAGTAGAGAGTTTTTCTCTAAAGTTAAACTTTTGGGAAGAATTTCCTGACTACAAAGTACACCCCTTATTTAGGGAATTGTGGAGTTTAAATAAAAAGAACAATAAACTAGAAGGAAGTTCTTTATTTATGTGGGCTTTATCTTTATGCTATGACAGAAAGAGTAGTTTATTTTCACAACCAGAGGTAGATAAATGGGAAGTAGTGGGTGATATGCTTTGGGAGAATAGTGATATATTTACAAAATTAATTGAGGATATATACACAGTGACAGAATTAAATTTTCCTTTAGGTGTTACTCTTCAAACTTATATTAATGCATTTGAAGAAAGTATTGATACTCCTTTGGGTATAGCATTAAGAAGTCTGGAAAGAAAATTAGTAGAACGTACAGCTTTTATAGCTACTACAGCTTATTCCTTAGATTATTATGAAATTACAAACTCTGGTAAAGCAGTTTTAAGAAAAGGCACGGCTACCCAATTAGACAAAATGTTTACTGACACAGATAAAATCAACTCTCTAGTACAAAAAGCTATGAATGATTTAAGAAGTTCTGAGGATTCTGGCACTACAAAAGGTGGGTTTCAGGAAAGTATGAGTGAAAAGCTAAAACATTTTTAGTATATGTTGGCTATACAGGAAAATATGTGGGTATTGTATAAAAACAAAATACCTGTAGATAAAGTCAAGTTAGATAATGAAATACCCCAGATGAATCCTGCTGGGGTAAAATACCAACAATGGTGGAAAATTAGAAAGAGAAGATGTATTGAGGGTTACTGGGCAGAGCATAATGGAGAGTATAAATTTATATCTGGACCATTGTATTATTATGTAAATTTTCATAAAATTCTACTCACCCCTAAAAATTCTAGCAGTAAAATTAAAAGACTAGGTATCCCTTTATTAAGAGATTTAGAATGGTTAAAAAGTTTTGTGTACGAAGAAGCAAGAGGATTTTCAGGATTTCAAAATGATGATGATTATAGTTGTCATGAAATTTTTACTGTTGCAAATCCCACGACAGAACCAGATAAGTTTAATGAATATTTGCTTGAGTATAATAATACTCAGAATATTATGGCTAGTATTACTAAATTAGATGGTTCTTTTAAAACATACATACCAGCACGAGAATACTTAAGAAAATATTTTACGAAAGAACTAGGTAAACCTTTGTATTATAATATGGCCCATAATGTAGTAGATATGGAATCCCGTGGTGGGGGTAAAAGTTATTTTGGTGCGGGTATGATAGTACATAACTTTTTATTTGATGGGGCAACTGATTATGATGAGTATTTAGATTTTAAAGCTAAAGAAGAACCGCTTTCTTCAGAAACATTAATTGGAGCTATTGACACAAAATACTCTAATGATGTTATTTCTAAAGTAAAGCTAGGGTTAGAAAATTTAGCTGGAAAAGTAACTATAGGAGACATTGTACATCCTTCTCCTTTTAATAAGCAATATTATGGTTCTTGGGAAAGTGGTAAAACTGTTACAGCAGGTTATGATAAAAAAATAGGTACTAACTGGGAAAAAGTTGGTACAAAGTCTAAGATACAACATAGGTCCTTTAATGATAACTTTATGGCTGCTAATGGTACTAGACCTAACTTAAGTCTTATAGATGAGGTAGGGTTTATGTATAATCTTATAGCTGTTCTAGGACAAATGAAAGAAGCTGCTGCAGATGGTACTGTAAAGACTGGTGTTATATGGGTAACTGGTACAGGTGGAGATATGACTGGGGGAGCAACAGAAGAAGTAAAACAAGTATTTTATTCTCCAGAAGCTTTTGATTGTTTAGCTTTTGAGGATGAATATGAAAATTATAAAAATAAAGTGGGTTTATTTATACCTGCTTGGATGACATTAAATCAATTTAAAGATGATTTAGGAAATACGGATTATAGGTTAGCTTTATCTTATTTAAATAGAACTAGAGAAAAGTTAAAAATAAATGCCAAGAAGAAAAAATCCTATGAAGATGAAATTGTTTCTAGACCTATAACTCACTCAGAAGTATTTTTACTTACTAATGAGTCTATATTACCTGTATTAGATTTAAAGGAACATTTAGATAATATGTTATCTTTACAAGGTGACCCTAATATTGATGGGTTAGCAGGATGGATGCATATAGACGAAGCTGGAGAACCTTACTTTAAGCTAGATGCTAGTAATTATAAACCTGCAGATTATCCTGTAAAACCTAATATAGATAATACAGGAGCGGTAGTTATTTGGAAAATGCCTTTAGAAAATGCTACTTATGGGTGGTATGTAGGGGGAAATGACCCTTACGATTTTGATAAGGCTCCAAATTCAGTTTCATTAGGTAGCATACTTATTATGGAAAAAGGTTCCATTCATAATGGGGGGATAGATTCTATTGTTGCTGAATACACAGGCAGACCTTCACTAGCTTCAGATTTTTATGAACAATGTAGAAGATTACTTATATTTTATAAAAATGCTTCTTGTTTATATGAAAATGAAAAGCAAAATATTAAGACCCATTTTAAATCTATGAATAGTATTGGATTATTAGCATTTACTCCTGGAGTTTTAAAGGCTAATGAAACTTCTAAAACAGCTAGAACTAGAATTTATGGGCAACACATGTCAATTATTGTAAAAGATGAAGTAGAACTTTATTTAAGAGAATGGTTATTAACCCCAATTGGTGATGGAAAATTACAATTACATACAATAAAATCTATACCTTTGCTAAAAGAATTGATTTCTTATAATAAAAATGGTAACTTTGACAGGGTTATTGCATTAATGTTATGTATTATCTTGTTAGTAGAAACTAGAAATTATGCAGTAGAAAAAGTAAAAGAAGAAATTAAAGCTGACAACGAAAATTTTTTTAATAGAAAATTATTTGTGCAAAATATGCGGAGATATTAATTTATAAGTTATGGATTATACAAAAGAAGTGTCAAATGGTATTAATAGTATGCCAGAACAAAACATTCCATTTTCACAAAAAACTAAGGAATGGGGAATTAAGAATTTGTTAGCTATTAGAGCAATGTCAAATACTACTGATGATACAGGTAGAAGTTCTAGAGAAAATAAAGAAATAAATTATGATTTAGTAAATTCTATATTTAGAGAGTCGGATTTTGAATCCACTTTAAATCCTTATGGTATTAAAATGGAGAAATTTGGTGGTGTTGCTACTAAAATGCAAAATTATAATATTATTCGTAGTAGGCTAGAAACTTTGAGAGGAGAGGAAATGAGTACTGCATTAAACTTTTTTGTGTATGCAATTGCTGGGGATGCAGTATCTGCCAAGAAGCAAAAGAGGATAGATATGGTTAAAGAGTTATTAAAGGCTAGAGTAGGAATGGAGTTCCAACTAAAGGAACAAATAGAATCTTTAACTGAACAAATGCAAACTTTACAAGAAAATATAAAAACTGCACAAGACCAAGCACAAATGCAACAAATGCAAGCTTCTATGCAAGAATTGCAAAATCAACGTAATAACTTACCAGACATACAGGCAGAAATGAAAGCTTTTAATTCTAAGTATGTGGACCCTACTGAACAAACTAATAATAAAATACTTAAATTTTTAAAAAAACAGGATAATTTAGCTTTAAAGTTTAATCAAGGCTGGTTTCATGGCTTAGTATCTTCTGAGGAAGTTTATTATACTGGGATATCTCATGGTCATCCATCTGTACGAGTAGTAAATCCTTTACAATTAGACTATGATAAAGGGTCTAATACTACTTTTATACAAGATGGTAACTGGGTAAAAGAAGAATATTGGTCTCCTATAGGAGAAATAATTAGAGAGTATGGGGATGTTTTAACTAAAGAAGAAATAAAAAAAATAGAGTCAGGACAAGAGGGGCATATATTTATGCAAGATGGTATGTACCAAAGTTTTGCATATAGTTATAGTGGGGGACAAAAAAGAACAGCTACGTATAATGGAAAACCCTCTCATGTTTATGTAATGAAAGTTGCATGGCGTTCTAGTATGCAGGTGGGAATACTTACTTATAAAGATGTTAGAACAGGTCAAATGAATACTGTTGAAGTAGATGATACTTTTGTAATGCCCTCAGAGTTAAAAAAATTAGGGGCTACTTTAGAATGGACTACTGACTCAGATATATGGGAAGGAACTATGATAGGAAGTGATATATTTATTAATATTAGACCTAAAAGTAACCAAACAAAAAATTTACCATATATAGGATATGTTTACAATAATGTTAATAGCATAGCTACTTCATTAGTAGATTTAGTAAGACCTCATCAATATACATATATAATTGTATGGTGGAGATTAGAACAAGAATTAGCAAAAGCTAAGGGGCGTAAGTTTATTATGGATATAGCTCAATTACCTTCCTCTATGGGTTGGGATGTTGATAAATGGATGTATTATTTTGAAAATTTAGGTGTTATTTGGATTAACTCTAAAGAAGAAGGACGTAAGGGTGACCCATCTTCCGTAGCTACTTTTAATCAGTTTAATGCAATTGATATGACTTTGTCTCAAGTAGTGGGCCAATATATGTCAGTTCTAAATAAATTAGAAGAACTAGTAGAAAATATTATTGGAGTATCCCCTCAACGTATGGGTAGTATAGCTAGTGAAGAAACAGCTACAGGAGCTCAAACAGCTATAGCTAGAAGTACTAATGTTACTAAGCCTTTATTTTATTTTCATGATTTATGTAAAGAAGCTGTATTAACAGAGTTACTAGAACTAGCAAAATTAGCTTATATAGATGGAGCTGAGATGGAGCTAATACTAGATGATTTTGAAATAGCCTCTTTAGTAGTAGATGGAGATAAACTAAATGGTAGTCAAATGGGTGTATTTGTAACTAATTCATTTGAAGATAGAAAGAATAAAGATACAATGGAACAATTATTAAATGCAGCTGTACAACAAGGTAAGGCTAGTTTAACTGATGTAGCTAATGTAATAAGTAAAGATTCTATGTCTGCTATTAGAAGTTCATTAGAAGCTGCTCAAACTAGAGCAGAAGAAGCTGCTTCTCAACAAGCACAGTCTTTAGCTGACCAAGCTCAAGCTAGTATAGATGCTGAAAATAAGAACAGAGAATTAGATAGAGCACAAGAATTAGAAATAGAAAATGCAAAAATTCAAAAAGATATTTTAATTAAAAAGATGGATGTAGCGGCTAAGGTACAACCAAGTAATGATAGTGATATACAAATGGCTTCTACTTTTACTAAATTATCTATGGAAGGTGAAAAATTAAACTTAGATAAGCTTAAAGAAGAGAATAGAGCAATTGAATCTAGTAGAAGTTTAGATATTAAAGAAAAAGAATTGGGCATTAAAAAAGAGGCCATTAATAGTAAAAAATCAAACAAATAAAAAAAAGTATAATAAAATTTGTTTTGATACATAATTTTATTATACCTTTACAGCAACAACAAAAGTTATACTATGGCAAAATTTGCAAGCATTTGGGGAGATTTAGAAGTTAATGAATCTAGCATAACCCCAGCACCAGAAAACTGGGAGGAGAAAAATAAAGACGCAAGTTCTTTAAGTTCTTTGAAAAATACAGAAGAAGAAGATACTACTACTAATGTAGATAATGGGGAAGATTTACCTACTTCAACTAAACAGGAAAAAGTAAAAGTTCCTGAAAGTAAAGAAAATACATCTGAAGAGGAGTATGAATTTACAGAGGGGGATGTAAGTAAGGCTTATACTATTTTATTAGAAGAAGGAATTTTAGAATCAACTGAAGACGAAGAGTTTGAAGCTAGTCCTAAAGGATTAGCAGATGCAGTAGCTTCTACTATTAGGAAAAAAGTAGCTGAAGAATTATCAAAAAGGGTAATTTCTACAGAAGATGAAGATGAAGAAGAAGACTGGACTGAAACTGAGATGAACTCGGATGAAGATAAAGAAAGAGTTATAAAAGCTTATCATACTTTAATAGGGTTAGATGAAGAAGATAGTGAAGATGAACTAGCGGTAGCTATAAGTTCTGGTAAATTAGATAGAAAAGCAGAGGTAGCTTTAGCAGCATTACAAAAAAATTATACTACTAATGCCTTTCAAAAAGTAGAAGCTAGAAAATTAGAGGAACAAAGAATTGAGCAAGCTCAGAGAAAAGAGATAGATAATATACATAAAATGATTGATTCTGCACAAGAAATTGCAGGATTTAAATTAGATGAAGAAAAAAGAAAAAAATTTAAAGCTTATTTGTTTGACATAAATCCTAGAACAGGAAAAACACAACTGCAAGAAAATATGAGCAACGAAGAAAGAAGAATGACAATTGCATTCTTAGACTACGTTAATTATACAAAAGCAGATTTAGAAAAACATGTAGCAGATACGCTTACAAAAGAAAGAAAAAAGAAGTTGATGCGATATACGGATACAAATATTAAGAATGCTAACGGTAGTGCAGTTATTAAAACTAAAACTAATGCCGCTAAAGGTTCTATTGTATTCCCAAGTATATTCGGACAACAAAAGATAGTAATTGAAGATTAAAATTAAAGTATTATGTTTCAAACAGATGTATCACCTTTACAATTGCACAAATTACGTGCATTGCCTAGCGGTATGACCGAGTCAGACCATTTATCTCAAGCTTATTTAACTGAGCCAGAAAAAATGGACTCTGTACTTGCTTACGCTTTTGGCACACAAAATGAAACCGTGCTCTCTATGTTAACTGGAGGGTTGGGTAACACCAGATTTATTTCTAATAGAGAATATACCTGGGAATTACATGGACAAACTGAAAGAGCTATTGTTATTACAGGAGCTTTACAGGCTGGTAATGTAGGTCTTGCTGGTAGTTCTTTTCGTTGGAAAATGGAAGAAGGCATATTCCAAGTATCTGATAATTTAGTTACTGATAATAGAACATCAGTACGTGTATCAGCAGTACAATTTAATGGAATAGACTATATTTATACTGGTCAGCTTACTGACCCAGACCCTAAGAAATTTTTAGATGCTAGTCAATTAGCAGCTGGAGCTCGTATGTCTAAAGATTATTCTACTGTTGAAGAATTTTCTTTGAAGGGTGGTAGCACTGATTTTGTTGCTCCTATGACTTTAAAGAATCAACTTACAACATTAAGAAAACATTATGCTGTATCTCGTTCTGCTGCAACAGATGTAATGGTTATTGAATTATTCTCTGAAGACGGTATGTCAACTAAATTATGGACCAAACTGGCAGAATGGACTGCTATGGCACAGTGGTATAAAGAAATTGAACGTTCTTATATTTATAGTGTATATAATAAAGACCCACAAGGAGAAGTACGTTTACAAGGAGCTACTCACCGTCCAGTATATACTGGAGCTGGTCTTAGACAGCAAATCTCTCCTGCAAATAGAATTTATTACACTAAACTTACTTATGATATTATGGATGAGTTCTTACTAGAACTTTCTTATAATGCAAGTCGTTGGGGTGGTAATTATAACTTTGTAGCTTTGACAGGTAAAATGGGTATTAGAGAATTTAATAATGCTGTTTTGGCTCGTCAAAAAGATTTAGGTATTACTATTACTAATTCTGGAACTTTTATTACAGGTACTGGGGATAGTTTAACTTTTACAGGTCACTTTAAAACGGTTGAATTTTTAAATGGTGTTAGTTTAACTGTGAAAGAATTTGATATTTATGATGATAAAGTTCACAATAGAACTTTAGACCCTGTCACTAATAAACCTTTAGAGTCTTATAGATTTACAATTTTAAATTTTGGAACTATAAAAGGTACAGCTAACATTCGTAAAGTAGCTAAAAAGAACAGTGAAAATGCAATGTGGTATGTTGCAGGTTCTACAACTCCATTTGGAGAAGTAGCTAACTCTACTTCAGTAATGCGTTCTAACGGACTTGATGGTTATGAAGTTCATTTACTTGCAGAGGTTGGTATTCAATTGCAAGACCCAACGTCTTGTGGTGAAATGATTAAAAGACTTAATTAATGAAATTACCTGAGTACAAAAAAGTATAAAGGTAT
>Ga0100380_10004777_pt1 | contig 14107 bp, 12 predicted proteins | sample CryGeymeta201504_FD_80417 | JGI IMG/M metagenome (GOLD analysis project Ga0100380, IMG submission 80417) | Groundwater microbial communities from Crystal Geyser aquifers in Utah, USA - Crystal Geyser metaG 2015-04 | ecosystem: Environmental > Aquatic > Deep subsurface > Groundwater | place... | reverse complement strand
GGATGTTGGACAGCAGGCAGGGGTCTGGTCTGCGATGGCGGGTCGAACCTGTCCGAAAGGCGGGTTATGAGGGCGAAATCGAGGGGGAAGAGGCGGAGGTTAGATTATCTTGGACAGCAGTGGGATCGAGCTGCTGCGCACCAAGCTGATCCTGCTGTGCCAGGGCTGGCGCGACAACGACGACGCCGACTTCCTGCGCCACGACCCGGGCCTGAGGCTGGCTGTCTCCGACCGCCGCGGCGGTGCCGCTCTGTTCCCCGGTCCGGACGCTGCCGGCGATGGCGGCGGCCGGCCCCCGCGTCGCCCGCAAGGCCTGGCCTCCCAGCCGACCTTGTCCCGCTTCATCGATGCGGTGGCCGCTCCACAGAACCTGCCGGCTGTGCACGACAGCCCTCTCGAAGCGGCCGCGCGCAGGATCCGGGCGATGAACCGGGGCCGCCGTCTGGCCCAGCTGACCATAGATGTCGACTCCTTGCCTGCTGTGGTCCACGGCCACCAGCCGGGCAGCCTGTACAACGGCCACTACGGCGAGCGGATCTACCATCCGCTGATCGCGACGGCCGGCGAACAGGGGGACCTGCTGGGCGGGCGGTTGCGCCACGGCAACGTGCACACCGCCGACGGCGCCGAGGCGTTCGTCGTCAAGATGCTGGACCAGGCCGAGCGCAGGATCTGCGTCAAGGCGCACCTGCGCATGGACGCGGGCTTCCCGTCGGACCCGCTGCTGGCGGCCCTGGAGGCGCGCCGCACACGCTACACCTGTCGGATCCGCAAGAACGCCGTGCTGGACCGCATGGCGCAGCCCTATCTGAAGCGTCCGGTTGGCCGCCCGCCCTGTGAGCCGCGGCTCTGGACCCACGAGTTGCAGTACCAGGCGGACAGCTGGTCGCGGCCACGGCGGGTGGTGCTGGTGGTGCAGGAGAAGCCTGACGAGCTGTTCCCGCACCACTTCTGGTTGGTGACCAACTGGCCGGCCCGGCGCCTCGACGGCCCGGACCTGCTGGAGCATTACCGCCGTCGCGGTCTGGCCGAGGCGCACATGGGCGAGTTGATGAACGTGCTGGCGCCGGCGCTGTCGTCCTCGCCGCGGGCCAAGAGCCACTACCGGGGCCAGGCGCCACGCAGGTCTGCCGTGCCGGTGGACTCGTTCGAGAGCAACGAGGCGCTGCTGTTGCTGAACATGCTGGCGTACAACATCGTCCATTCGGTGCGCTGCGCCCTGGTCCGGGTGACACGGCAGGGCTGGAGCCTCGGTCGGCTGCGAGAGCAGGTCCTGAAGGCCGGCGGGCGGCTGGTGCTCGGCGGCCGGCGGGTAACGGTTGTGCTCTCCGGTGTCGGATCGCGGTACTGGTCGGAGCTGTTGGCCTGGCTGCAGCGGTTGGACCCTGTTGAAGCCTGAACTCGATCGCGGGATCCAGGGCGTCGTTTCGCCGACGAGCCTCGGCGGGGCCGAGGTGCGTCCAGGGACCGCGAATCGGGGTCACGCGTGGAGAAATCCGGAGCCGACGACGGCGTTCTGGGCTTGGTTCGCAGCGACGGCGGAGATCTGGAGCGGGGCAACAGCAGGTGAGGGCAGGATCAGGTCACGTGGGCGGGGGACCGTGAATAAGGTGGGCTCGAATACGCTTCAGGGAGCACCTGGCAAGGGAGGGTCACTCCAGTTTGATCGGAGTATGGTACAATGGGGATCGATTTCCCGGCATCCGGGACGTCGGCCCTGATGCGGATAAGCGCCCTTCTGGTGAGACGATTTGGTTTCGTCAGGACAGGGGAGTTTCCCTGTGAATGTTCACCCCCCCGACACCCGCTGCCGCAGGCTTGCCCTGCTGGTCATGCCGATTCTTGCCCTGGCGGTTTTCCCCGCAGGCGGGGCCTTGGCCGCACGGGCCCAGGCCGGTACCGCCAACTCCATCGCCGATAGCCTTCCGGGGGGAACCCTGTTCCAGCCCGCCGCCCAGGACCAGCTGCCGCAAACCGGGAAAAGCTACGGCGCCGTCTGGGCGGATATCGACGGCGACGGACGGCAGGATTTCCTCATCGGGTACCACGGACGCCGAACCGGCCTGTACCGGGTGGACGGCGGGTTGTCCTTTTCCCGCCTGGACAGTTGCCTTTATCTGCCTTGCCGCGGATTCGACCAGCACGGCCTGGCCGCCTGCGATTTCGACGTCGATGGTTTCTGGGATCTCTACGTCAGCGTGGGGGCGGACCGGGGCCGGGGCGCCGGGCCCAACCAGCTTTGGCAGCCATCACCCGAGGGCAGGTATCGCGACACCCTGCCGGCCGACAGCCCCCTGCAGGATCCCGCAGGACGCGGGCGCGGCGCGGTCTGGATGCTGATGGATGGCGACCGCTATCCCGAACTCGTGGTCCTGAATTTTCGCACACCCACCCGCCTGTTCCGCTTCGACGGCCAGGCCTGGAGCGACAGCAGTGCGGTCCTGCCCCGGCTCATCCGGCAATGGACGGAGAATACGGGGATTTATCGGGACGGCGTGCGGTGGTTCGCAACCTCGGTGGTCGGCGATTGGGACAACGACGGATACGAGGACATCCTGCTGGCGGGGGAGTCCTTGATGCTGCTTCGCAACGACCGCAGCGGATCGTTGACCGACGCCACCGCGGCTTCCGGGCTGGAAATCCAGGGCATCCTGGTGGCCCAGGCCCTCTCCGGCGATCTGGACAACGACGGCGACCTGGACCTGTTGCTGGTCTACAACAGCCTGGGCGGCCTGCGCACCTGGCTCAACGAGAGCGCCGGGGACAGCCTGCGGTTTCGGCCCGGGCCCATCCTCCGCCAGCTGGTCCCCGATTCCGAGCCCCAGTCCGCGGCTCTGGGGGATTTCGACAACGACGGCTTGCTGGATCTGTATGTCGTCCTGGTTGACCGCAAGGGCATCAAGGTTCCGAATCTCCTGGCCCGGGGTCTGGGGGACGGGGATTTTCGCGATGTCTCGGCTGAATGGGGTGGCCGGGGAGCGGGCAACTCCCTGCCCTGCGGGGTGTGGCCGGTGGACGCGGACCGCGACGGCGATCTCGACCTCATGCTCGTCGGTGGGCAGGGGGATTTTCCTCAGCGGCGGGGGCTTTGCCGGTTCTACGCCAATTCGGCGGTCGGCAAAGGGGTCACGCTCACCCTGGAAAACCGGGATCTCTCACCCCACGGCATGGGGGCCCGGGTCGAACTGTTTTCCCACCTGGGGACCCAGACCCGGCAGGTCCACAGCGTATCCAACTACCACAACTCCACGGTCCTGCCGCTCCATTTCGGCCTCGCCGACGAATGCGGGCCATGGCGCGGCGTGGTGACGTGGCGCGACGGCAGCCGGCAGGAATTCACCTTGCCCCGGTCCGGCGCCGCCTATCTGGTGCGGGCCGGAACCGAAGAGGCCGAAGAACTCCCCTGACGGTGGTCATCGGCGGGTGGATGCCCGGACCACGGTCAGGGGAGCTCATCTTCCTCCGACGGCTCGACCACCGTGACGCTCGTAGCCAGGTCGTCCAGCAGCCTTTGTCCCAGGCCTCCCGCAGCGGATCGCAGCTTGATGAGCTCGACCGGATCGCATCCTTTGGGCAATTTGCCCAGGTTGCAGATCGGTTCGCCCGGGTTGACCGCGGGCAGGCTCGTCATGCCGATCACGACCGCATCGAAGGGGGCGAAGAGCTTGAACCTCTCGGTACCGATCAGGGTGGTGTTGGTGGCCAGCAGTTGATCCTTGACGACGATGTCGCCGGGCTGGATGTGGAACTGCATGAAACCGCCTCGCTCGGCCCGCATCCATTTCGAAGTCTCGATGACGATCTGGGAGGCCGGCAATACCGGAGGGCCCTCGATCATGCCCAGTCCGCGCAAGACGTTTTTGATCCCGCGCAGCGCGGATTCGACGACCACCGGCTCGACCTTCCAGATCTCCCCGCCCTCCATGATGATGGTCGGGCAACCGGCGTTGCAGGCTTCCGGCCGGAAGGCGCCCTTGGGGCCCTTGCCGTCGAGGATGATCTCGGCGCCGAATGACAAGGCCAGGCGGCGCACAGCGTCGTTGGACATGTCGGCGCGGACGTTGGGGTAGTTCGTACGCCGGATCGCGGCGGTATGCAGGTCGATCCCGAAGTCGCTGCGGGTGACGATCTCGTCGAAGATGATGCGGGCCATGCGGCTGGCCAGGCTGCCGGAGGTCGTGCCGGGAAAAGAGCGGTTGAGGTCGCGGCGGTCCGGCAGGTAGCGGGAGTGCCGGTCGAAGGCCAGGATGTTCAGCACCGGCACGAGGATCATCGCCCCGCGAAGCAGGTGGAGGTCCTCGTCCATGATCAGGTTGCGCACGGCCCCCGTGCCGTTGATCTCATCTCCGTGCAGGGCGGCCGTCACGAACACCACCGGTCCGGGTTCCACCGCGCGCGTGAGGTACAGGGGGATCTCGACGGTCATGCTGCTGTAGCTTTCGCTCACCGCGAGGGTCACCAGCCGCGATTCGCCGGGGGGGATCGCCTCACCGAACCAGTCGTCGATCGGTTTGCGTTCGCGTCCTTCAAGCATTTTGGGCACCGTGGTCTTTCGTTGCCTGCGGGGGGGCGTGGTCGCCAGGGGAATCGGCGAGGGCCTCGTCCGCCACGGGCAGGGAAGGCAGCTCATGGACCGATGGCCGCCGCTTGCGACGGACCTTCGCGGGGACCATGTTGCGCATCGACTCCATCTTGCCGAAGCAAAGCAACCGGTCACCGGCCTCCAACACCCTCTGGGGCTTGGGGTTGGGAATCACGGTGGTACCCCGGTTCAAGGTCAGCACGTTGATGTCTTTTTCGCGCAGACCAGAATCGAGAATGGAAAGGCCGATGAACTCGGAGCCCTTGGGAAGGGAGAGCTCGGTCACGCCGTACCCTTGGCTGACGGTCAATCGCTGGCGCAGGTCGATCTCCGGGAAATCGACGTGGGCCGCGATGGAGTCGATGACGGCGCCGGCGACGTCCAGTTGGGTGCAGCCCTCGATTCCTTCGAGCCCCGGGGAGGAATTCACCTCGACAACCTGGGGCCCCTTGCTTCCTTCCAGCAGATCGACTCCCGCCACGCGCAGGCCCATGATCTGGGCGGCGCGCACGGCGGTCTGGCAGTAGATTTCGTCGAGCGCCACCGGTTCGGTGAGGCCCCCGAGGTGGACGTTGCTGCGGAATTCCTGGCCCTGGGCCACGCGGCGCATGGCCGCGACGACCTGGTTGCCGACCACGAAGGCGCGGATGTCCTTGCCCTTGCTCTCGGTGACGAACTTCTGGATCAGCACGTTCTGCTTCTGGCTTTGCAGCAACTCGATGATGGCCTCGGCCGATTTCACGGTCTCGGCAAGGAGCACACCGATTCCCTGGGTTCCTTCCAGCAGCTTGATGATGACCGGCGCACCGCCCACCCGGTCGATGGCCGGCAGCACATCTTTCTTGTCGCGCACGAAAGTGGTGCGGGGAATCCCGATGCTGTGGCGGCTGAAAATCTGCAGGCGACGGAGCTTGTCCCGGGAATTGCCGATCCCGGCGGACGAATTCGCACAGTACACGTCCATCTGTTCGAACTGCCGGACCACGGCGGTGCCGAAATAGGTGATCGACGTGCCGATCCGCGGCAGGACCGCATCGTAATCCGAGAGCAGTTTCTGCCGGTAGTAGAGGTGGGGTTGACCCTGTTCCAGATCGATGGCGAACTTGGTGGTGTTGAGGACCTTGGCCGTATGGCCGCGCTCAACGGCTGCTTCGACCAGACGCCGCGTGCTGTAGCACTTCGGGCTGCAGGAGAGGATTCCCAGTTTCATGTTTTCCTCAGAGGATGAAGGCGCGGACGAGGGGCTCCGCTACTCGGTTTCGGGCTTTTTCTTGCGCGGTGGACGGTCGCCGTAATAGGAACGGCCGCAGTCCACGAGAAACCGGCGGCGGACCGTTTCGCGCCCCAGCAGCATGCGGAAACCCATCTTGTCGCGGCCGGCCAAGGTCAGCTCCACCGGCCAGGTCACGCCCAGCAACTCGACGTTGGTGACCACGACCGGGCGCTGGGAGACCTTGCCGTTCGAGCTGCGTACGGCCCGGGTCTCGAGGACCTTGGCTTCCACCGGGACGACCCGCTTGGAGTTCCTTTGCATGGGGTGCACGCTGAAGCGCACCCACGTCTCACCGTCGCGCTGGAATTCACGGATGTCGAAGGCCTGGAGCGAAGATGTGCGGGCCCCGGTGTCGACCTTGGCCTTGATGGATTTGATCCCCAACTGGGGCAGGCCGACCCATTCCCTCCAACCGATGACGGGCAAAACTGATGGACGACGCTTGGCCATTGAGGTCCTTCGGGGACTCCGGGATTGATGACTTCAATGTTGTAATCTAGTCGATGGGGGGCGTTTTCGCCCCCCTGGATTCGCCGGGTGCGCGGGTCTGCCGCTTCAACCTCCCGCAGCCTCGATCAGCAGGGCCTTGAGTTCCGCGTAGTTGGCGGGGTCGGTGAGGTTGTGCTCGGTCAGGTTGTAGGTCGTGATCTTCTGGTTGTCAGGGTCCAGGATGACGACATCGCGCCATTCCACATGCCACGAACCCCAGACCAGCTCGTCCCAGGTGTCCTGGAGCCAGGGGATGTCGCGACCCTCGCGGATCAGTTCGTTGTCCGCAACCTGCTCGACCTGGTTGACCCCCAGGTTGGAGATTTCCCGGGCCAGTTTCCTGGCGTCGAGTTCGTTCTGCATCATATCCAGCAACCCAAACTGGGTGCGGCAGGTGCCTCAGGTGGAATGCCCGAAGTACCAGGCGGTAACGCGGCCGATGGAATCCCGGGGTGAGACCGCCTGATCGGCTGTTGCCGAAGTGCTGTTCACGTCCTGCAGGGAGAAGTCCGGCATGGGATCGGTGGTCGTCGGCTTGGTCGAATCGGAACAGGCCGCCAGCCCCAGCAGCAGGGCGAATGGCATCAGGATGCGGAAGATGGAGTGGCGTGACATGGATAAAAGCCCTTCGGGTGAGTTCGGGGGCCGGGAAATGGGGGAACCGGATGATTTTACCAGATTTTTGCAACCTGGCGCAACCCGGCCCTGTCTCCGGTCCCAGACGGCACGGTCAGGGCAGGTCCAGTTCCACGGTACCCTGCATGATGCGGCACTGGCACATCAGGCGACGGGACGGATCCAGATCCATGGCCTTTTCCTCGTCGCTGCGCTCGGACAGGTTGTCCATGCCTGCGGCGATGTCGGTGGCGCATTTGCCGCACACTCCGCGGTGGCAGCCGAACAGGACGCCCAGTTCGCCGGCCGACTCCATGGAGCCGCCGGCGATCACGTCGAGGGACCCGGATTGGGTCTTGATGGTGGCCATACGCGTTTCCTTTCGGGAGGGGATCAATCTTCCAGTCGAATCTGGCATGACATGATACGGGATTTCATTCTCATCGCTATCCCGGATACGAAAGAACCGGCACTCCCGGGGGGGGCGCCGGCTTTTCCCGGAACAGGATCTATTTGTAGGTCGCCTTGAGGGATCCCCAGGTGGGCTGGTCATTGTCCACCACGCAGTTGATTCCCACGGTGATGCAACAAGCATCAAACAATTCGCCCTGGGTCGCCGAGCAGAGGAACCCCGGGTAGCCCACGGGCATGGGGACGAGGTATCCCGTGTCCCAGATCTTGATGGCATTGGCGATGGCGAACTGGATCTCGCATCCGTTCACCCCGGAGCAGTTTGAGAATGTCCCGGTGAAGGAGATGTTGCTGGTAGCCCCCTGAGGGGCGCCGCCCCAATAGGTCACGGTGGTGAACACGACGTAGCTCGTCATGTAGCCCGTCAAGTCGGCCAGACCGTCTGCCCAGGTGTTGTCCTTGGTGAGCCAGAATTGCCCACCGTCGTAATTCGTCCGGTAGGTCAGGGTGCCGTTGCCGCCGACGACGGTGTCGGAAATTAAAACGGCTCCGTTGGCGTCGATCTGCATACCCCAGGCTTTCCACTCGGTCCCCAACGTCGAACCGTCCCAGGACATGGCGTTTTCGGTGTTGCCCGGCACGCCGGCTTGGACCGGGTAGCCGGCTCCGCACCAGGCTTCCGAGGCCCGGCCGCCGATCATCGTTCCGGTTGTCGTGCTCCAGGCGCCGTCCAGATTGGGGCACTGGGCCGCCGCAAAGCTGGCCACCGCGACCATGGCGAGGCAAGCAAGAAATGCGATAGCGAATTTTTTCATGGATTGACCTCCTGCAGGATTCCCTGGGTGCAAATCGGCGCCGAGGTCGAATTCGGACATGGGGGTGGGGCGGGCGAAGATCTCACCGACATGGTCGCAATCAAACGTCGGGACCAAAGGTCGATTCTGGTGAAATGACATTATCAGAGATAAGCTGATAGTTCAAGAAAAAAGCAGGAAAAATTCCTAATTCATGGCTTATTGGTCGGGATTCTTCAATATGGGCCGGGGGCTATTCCGGTCGCCGGTAACGCAGCCACCAGAACGCGGCCACCACCAAGGAGTTGGCGATTTCGCCCCGGGCAATCAGGTCCGGGATCTCCGTCAAGGGGCGCACCACCACTTCTATGTCCTCGCCCGCATCCAACTGTTGGTCTCCGTCGAGGCGGCAGTTTTCCAGCAGGTAGGTGAAGCACCGGTTGCCCAGGAAGGCGGGGTTGGGCCGCACCACGCCCAGCTTCACCGGGTCGTCCCCGCGGTAGCCGGTCTCTTCGCGCACCTCGCGCGCGGCGGCCATGGCGGGATCCTCGCCGCGCTCGATCATCCCCCCGGGGATCTCCAGGGTGAGGCCACGGATGCCGTGTCGCCACTGCCGCACCAGGATGATTTGGCGATCCGCGGTGATCACGATCATGTTGACCCAGTCGGCGGTTTCGAGCCGGGTGACCGGGTGGATCAGGCCATTGCGCGGGGAGACGACCTGGTCTTCGTGGACGGTGAAGATGCGGGTTTCCAGCAGCTGGCGGCTGCCCACGCAGGTGAAGGGGCGCAGGGACGCGCTGTCCGGGCGGTCGCTCATGAAGGATCTTTCCCTTTACCGCGGTATTCGGTGTAGGATTTCTCCTCCACCAGGCGGCTGCCGGCACGCCGGTTGACCTCACGCTTGAGTGCGGCCCGCTCGTCGTTGCGGTGGTAAACCGACCGCGCCAGGCGGACGAACTCGTCGCCGAACGAGCCGGCGGCCTCGAGGTTCCGGATCCCGTCCTCGATGTCCCACAGCAACTCGTTGACCTGCTTCAGGCGCGCCTGCAGATCTCCGAGATCCAACGCTCCGGCGGGCGAATCCCTCCAGGTGTGGCGGAGGGTTTCCAGTTCGGTGCGGATGTTGGCGAGCTTGGCCTCATCGGCGACGCGTTCGGACTTGATCTCCAGGATGGTGATCTTGTCCAGCAGCTCGCCCACGGAGATTTCGACCTTCAGTTCCATACGGGTCCTTCGGAAAGACTTGCGCCCGGTGCCGGGTTTCAGGATGATTGCAGAAGCTAATATACACTTTCTGACGGAGCGGCAAACGGGGAAGGACGCAGGTGACGCGTCACAAAAGCAAAATTCTGGTGGTGAGGGTGGGCCGCGCGGGGGATCTGGTCATGATCACTCCGGCGGTCAACGCCCTGCTGGCCGGCATGCCCCATGCCGAACTGCATCTGTTGACCAGTGCCGAGGGGGCGCGGGTGATGCGGGACTATCATCCCCGCCTGACCCGTACGTGGATCTACTCGCGACGTTTTCCCCGCTCGCTGCTGCTCAAACCGGCCCTGACCCGCGCCTTCGTGCGCGAAGGGTACGAGCGGATCTTCGTGCTGGAGTCCAAGCCCACTTACCGCAAATGGCTGAAGGAGACGGGAGCTCCCCTGCACGCCCTGGATCCCGCTCCGCAGGGCCGGCACTATTGCGACCGGTGCCTGGATCTGGTTACCACTTCCCTGGCCCAGCCTCTGCCGCAGGGGTGGGTTCACCTGCCGGTGACCGCGTCGGGGCGCGACAGGGCGCGTCAGCTGCTGCGCGACCACGGAGTCAACGACGGCGACCTGCTCGTCGGGCTGCATCCGACCTTCAGCGGCAGCGGCTTGCCGTTTTTCCGCAACCGCGGCGAGGTGGGACATCGTCACTGGCCGTCCGGCCATTTTGCGCGCCTGGCGAGGTTGCTGCGCGATGGGGCGCGGGAGCAGGGCCGTCCGCTGGTTGTGGTCGTCGACGCCCTGCCGCAGGAACAGAAATTCATCCAGCCTTTGATCGACGACGCTGCCGGAGCGGTGACCTTGTTGTGCGCTCCTCCGGATTTCCAGCGCTACAAGGCCCTACTCGAGGCTCTGGACGTCCTGGTGACGCCGAACACCGGCCCCATGCATATCGCCGCGGCGGTGGGAACGCCGGTGGTCGCCCTGTTCTCCCGCTGGTCGGCCGCCGATTGCGGGCCCTATACCGACTCGAAGCGCTACCGGGTTTTGCGGGCCGAGGACACCGATCGCCCTGCCGACGGATTGGCCGCCGTCACCCCGGATCTGGCCGCGGCCGCCGTGTGGGATCTGCTGGACTCGGCAAAATGATGCTTATTCGTCAAGAATAGCCGGGAATTCGTGTGCCGTGGGGGTTCCAGAGGGAGGCCCCAATGGGCGGAATCCCGTTGCAATCATGATGATCCTTATGATATTATTAAGTTTGCAAACATAATGTCAGGAATTCCATGGAACTCATAGCTTTCGCCGGAAGTGTTTTCGGCCGGAGGAGTCCCCGTGTTGTGTTTTTCTGCCCGTTTCTCCCTTTTCGGCGCTTTGGCGTTGCTGCTGACCCTTCCGGCCATGGCCGCCGATTCCGTCCGCCCGGTGGTATTGAAGGTGGATGCCGTGGGGGAAACGGCGGGGTTGTCCCCGGCTGCGGATTTGCTGTCGGTTGTGGTTCTGCACGATGATGCAACCGGCGCCGACACCCTTCGGCTGGGGTTTTTGAGCCTGGGCCAGGATGCGCCCCTCAGTTTCAACAAGGCCCTGCTGGGATCCGGCCCCGTGGACCTGACGGTGCGGGACATGACCAGCCCTTCGGCGCCGGCGAACCTGGCGCGGGGCGTTCTCGCGGAAAATCACGCGACCTACACCCTGGAGCGGGCCGCGGAGAAAGCGGTTCCGGGTGCCCTGTGGATGCGGGACGATGATCCCGATGCCGTTTTCATGACGCTGCCCCAGGGAATCCTGGATGGGCGCAGCGCGGCCGCACCCCTGCGCCTGGAAATCGAAACCGCCCCCCGCGACGGAAGTCCGGGCCAGGTCTTGACGGCCTCCTACCCTCCGGACAAGGCCTACGCCGCCAACTGTGCCCTGGTGTTGCACGGCAACCAGGGGCTGGGGTACAGCGACGTGTTCCACGGCCGCAGCGACGACCTGGAAGGGTCGGGCTTCGACGAAGCCCTCCAGATCCACGAGTCCACCGGGGTGCCCGGAAACTTCCATCTGTCCGGCACTTTGCAGACCGCGGCGGAGTGGTCCGCCAACACCGGCGACCCCACCGATTTCAACGCCTGGTTGGCCGCCGGGGCCGGCGCCGGCTGGGCCGGCATGCTCACCTCGGCCTACGCCCAGAACATCATGCCCTTCGCCGCGAACGACATGAACGACTGGGCCGTGTCCACCGAATCGAGCATGGTCTCCACGCGATACGCCTACACGCCGCGCGTGGCCTGGGTCCCGGAGCGCGTGTGGCTGAACACCTCGGGCTATCCCAGCTCGGGCGTGGCCGACTGGATCGGCGACAACTTCCAGCCCCACGGCGTGTGGGGCGTGATCCTCGACGATGACGTTCACCTTGCGGGCCACGATAACCACCAGATCCATTTCCTCGACGCCAACGGCCTGCGGCTGATTCCCCGCGACCGCACCTTCACCGGCAACATCGTCGGCGGCAACGGACAGGCAGCCCTGGACATCCTGACGGGTCTGGCCTCTTCCGGGGTCGGGGAGTTCCGCATCGCCGTTGCGGCCGAGGACTGGGAAGCGGTTGCCGAGATGGGTAGCTGGGCCTCGGCCACGCCCAACGCCAAGGAAACCTACGACTGGTTCGTGTCCAAATGCAGCACCGAGAGCGCCTGGTTGTCCACCTGGAAGCTCTCCGACGCCCTGAGCAATCCCAACTTCAACGGCGACACCTTCGCCCCGGCCCCCGGAACCTACGGCGAGATCGGCGGGAGCGGCGGCTACGGCGGCGGCGACAACGGCTGGTATACCCACTGGGCCGGCTGGATCCCCTGGGCCAACGGGGGCGACGGCAACGGAACCTGCGCCGGCGGCGGCAACTGCAAGAACTACGGCACCCTCTGGAACGACGCCTATGTCGCCCTGATGGCCGCCCCGGACAACAACGTCTCGCAGGCCGGCTGGTACGTGCTGATGACCAACCTCTACGAGACCGGCTGGCACGACGGTCTCGGCGGCCCCATCTCCGGTTGGGAACACAACTATTCCGGGCACATGAAGCAGGCCATGATCTCCGCCGAGGCTTCCCACTGGGCCGCCGGCGAGTACGCGACCACCACGGCGGCGTTCACCAGCGACATCGACAACGACGGCTACGACGAACTCGTCATGCACAACGACCATCTGTTCGCCGTCTTCGAAGGAGCCGGCGGGCGGTTGGTGAACCTCTTCATCAAGGGCCCCGGCCTGAACGACACGGCCATCGGGTGCGACAACACCAACTGGAACGGCAACGCCGACTACAACGACGCCAACCATGTGGGCGCCTTCAGCGACGTGAGCCCCAACTACCAGCACGACGCCTACGATCTGCAGATCGTCCAGGGCTCGGGGGCCACCGTCAGCGTGCGCGCGGTCCACAACGAGGTCACCAAGGAGATCTCCCTGGCCGAAGGCGATTCCTTCTTCGACGTGGTCTACCGGGTCGGCCCGGCCACCCACTGGATCCAGTCGGGTTTCTCGCCGTCCCTGGTGGATCTGGTCTGGAACGCGCAGATGGATCGGGTCTGGCCCACCGACGCGGCGTACATGGGGCAGCGGAATCCCAACACCGGCGTGGCGGCCGCCTGGGTCCTCGGCAGCGGCGGCGCCACGCACCAGACCGAATTTTCGGGCACCCTGATGAAGGGGGATGAGGTCAAGGGGAGCGGGGTGTTCCAGATGCGGCTGTTCGCCGGCCTGACCAGCGCGCCGGACGGCACCGGAGACATCCCCGAACTGCGCGCCCTGGTGCCCGCCGTCCAGGACACCATCGGCCCGGCCGTGACCGCAGCGGTCTACTACCCGGCTTCGGGTCGCCTTCAGCTGACCTTCGATCAGACCGTGTCCGCATGCGACCCCGCCGGGGTGACGGTGGTCGAGGGGTTGGGCGCGACCAGTTCGATCACCCTGCCCGGCGCCACTCCCGTGAGCGAGACCGGCCCGGCCGTGACTCGGACCTTCGAACTGGACGGCGCCACCGCGGCGGCCGTCGAGGCCATGAGCGGCGACCTGTACCTGGAGTTGGCCGCCGGCGCGGCGGTGGACGAGAACAGTGTGGCCGGCGTTGCGCTGACCCTGGGCGACAGCCTGCTCATCGATGTGGCCACCACCACCATCGCCATCGACGGCAACGTGGAGGCCACCGAGTGGGCCCAGGCCGAGGCCCTGGCCGACAGCAACGATTCGGGTTGGACTTCCAGCAACGAGATCGACCGCCTCCTGGTGGACTGGGACCAGGACTACCTCTACCTGGCCATCGACGGCCAGGTCAGCGGCAACAGCTGGTTGCTGTACCTGGATGTGGACCCGGGATCCGGACTCGGCCAGACCGACCTGACCGCCACCGACGCCTGGGAGCGGGGGGCGTCCTTCACCGCGGCGGGCTTCGCCCCGGATTTCCAGTACGGATGCTACCAGCACCAATCGGTCTATGACGGCGACGGCTTCTGGCAGCTGCTGTCGCCGACCACCACCCAGGACCGTAGCGGTGAGATCCAGTCCGCCTTCGATTCCTACCACACCTTCGGCGCCGCTTCCGGCAGCGAGATCGCCATTCCCTGGAACACCCTCTACGGCCTGGGGCAGGGGGCGGTCCCGTCCGGTGCCGCGATCTCGGTGGTCGCGTCGATCTGCTGGGATCCCGAACCCGGCGGCGAGCTGGGCGGCGACGTGGCTCCCAACAACTCGGTGGCCACTC
>Ga0100380_10004772_pt1 | contig 14114 bp, 16 predicted proteins | sample CryGeymeta201504_FD_80417 | JGI IMG/M metagenome (GOLD analysis project Ga0100380, IMG submission 80417) | Groundwater microbial communities from Crystal Geyser aquifers in Utah, USA - Crystal Geyser metaG 2015-04 | ecosystem: Environmental > Aquatic > Deep subsurface > Groundwater | place... | reverse complement strand
TAAATAAGAATTCCAAAGGCCCATATATCACTTTTAGGGCCATAGACATTATGAATGAGTCCTTAAGGACTCATATACATAGGGCTCCCTATAGTGACATCTCTAAAAGTATTATTGGCTTTAATGGCAAATCCGAAGTCTGCAAGTTTGAAGGTATTGTTAGTGAGAAGGATGTTAGAGGCTTTGATATCTCTGTGGATGATTCCCTTAGATGCTAGGTAGTTGAGGGCTTAAAAGACAGATAGTATAATCTTATGAAGAGTGTTTCGAGGGAGATTATTTTGGCGTTGGATAAGCTAGTAGAGGTCCCCTCCTTCGCAAAACTCTGTGATAATGTAGCAGTTATTGATGCTGAAGTGGATGTCCTCACATTTGATGATGTTCGGATGGCTGATTTACCGTAGGATGGCCACTTAACATTCTAGGAGTCTTCGGGCTATTTTACTTTTGATATCATTCGTTCTCACCTTCTTTACTGCGACCGTCTGTTGCGTCAGTATGTTAGTTCCCTTGTATACTCTGCTGAAACTTCCTTCCCCTATCTTCTATTGCAAGTCGAAAATGTAGTTTTAGATCTTTTTTAACAGCTGCAAAGGAGCCACGATTGTTCCCTACATCAAATCCGACAAAAAGAGGTTTATTTATTATTGATATAACCTAACAACTTAAACACGATTTTCAGATTCAAATCAAACCAACACCCGCACTACTCTTACTCCCCTCTATCTCCTTCTCATACCACCCTCCCAGTATTTATTTGTGCCAATCAACCCTCGATAAGCCTTTATCATCGGTTATTTCCTATTCAATCGATTCCCCAAACTATACTGACCTCATCTAGGAATCGTCTTCAGTCTCGTTGGATATTCAGATATCAAAAGAAGCAAGCATTTCTTCATTGCTCTGGATATTTCTAAAGTTAGAATTTAGTATTGTATTGATTATATATAATTTAACGAACATCGAAATACTGTGATGAAACCTATCCAACTCATCTCCTTTGATCAAAATAGACGTACTTGTCATAACACGCAGAAATTGTCGTAAACCAAGAAGCCGTCAATTGGCTGAACAAAGCTAACCAAGATAAACATATCGCCATAGTCACCGTCGTCGGAAAATATCGAACTGGAAAAAGCTACATCCTTAATAGAGTCCTCCTTGATCAAAATAATGGATTTGAAGTTGGACCCACCATCAACGCTTGTACCAAAGGATTGTGGGTATGGCCTGAACTAATCCAACATCCTACTGACCCTACTATGCAGTACATGGTCATGGATACTGAAGGTCTGGGATCTCTTGAACAAGGTGAAGATGTAGATACTAAAATATTCCTAATGGCCATGCTGCTTTCTTCTTACTTCATTTATAACAGTGTGGGAAGTATCGACGAAAAGGCCATTCAAAGCCTCAGCTTGGTTATCAACCTCAGCAAATTACTGCAAAAGGGAAATCCCAAGGAAATGAATAACATTGTCAACTGCTTCCCTAGTTTTATGTGGTTGGTGAGAGATTTTGCTTTGAGATTGGAGGATAACTTCGGCAAGCCTATCTCAGCTCATCAGTATCTTGAAAACGCATTGAAATTGCAGCAAGGAGGTTCTTAAATGGTTGTCAGAAAGAACAATATCAGAAAGGAGCTCGCAAACTACTTCAAAGACAGAGATTGCTTCCTCTTGATTCGACCTGTCGATGACTAAGCCAAACTTCAAAATATGGCTAAACTTAATGATTCAGAACTCAGACCTAAATTCTTAGAACTCATTGGCCAGCTGAAATCAAAGGTTCACTGCAACATCAAAAAGAAAATGTTCAAGGGAAAGCCCTGCTCTCCAACTATGTTTGTTGAGCTTTGTCAATACTTCTGCTCTTCGATCAATCAGGGAGGTCTGCCTTAAATTGAAAACAACTGGGAACTTGTCTGTCGAGCTTAATCTCACAGAATTGAAAAAAGTAAGCATATTGTTATTCAGGGTGTATGGAAGACTACAAAAGGTTTTTGAAGCATTATTAATCTAAGCCTCCAATGGAAGTTGATCTCAAAAAATTTGAGACAGAAGCTAATGAAATTGTTGTTAAGTTGCTTAAAATATTTGAGAAGAACGCTATGGGTGACAAACTATAAAAAAAGAAGATAATGAAGGAAACTATGATAGGAGAATATTAAAAACTGAAAAGGAAAATTGCTACTTCCAAAAACTAGTCTCTGGATAACCTGATGAGCAATATAAACGATCAGATGTACTCGATGATCAACCAAAACGCCATCAACTCTATTTTCTAAGTCAGTTAGAAGTATGATAGCATCATTTAGAAGGAAGCCAAAGGAGCCAGTGATCAGACATTATGCTATCTCTACAAAAAATGCTATGAGGGCATCAAGTCTAATTGCTTTACCTTGTTCGGAAACGTTCTTCAAACTCACAAGTATGAAACTGATAGTCTTCAGTAAAAATTAGTGTTCTGTCAGGAGTCTCTCAATAGAATTCAAGGGGAAAACTCAAAAAGGGTTCAAGATATGGATGCTAGATAGAGACTGTTGAGACAGCAGTTAGTTCAGCAGGAATTGAAAGCTAAGGAAGCTCAAGAGTAGGTTCAAAGAGTTAGATAAGAGTTAAACAGAGTTACCCAATCAAAGCTCAAGAACAAGGAGAATATGTGTATGGCAAATTGATATTAATCAAGTTATGCTGATATTTAGAGAGAAGAATATATACAGATCAACTATCGCCCATGGGTTCCACTTCTTTCGGGACGATATTGAAATAGAGGTTTTAGCCTCTTTTTCTGCTACCGCAAGTAGGGGTGTCCATGCCGCAAGTCTTGAAGGTAAAGGAAGGAGAAGCAATGCTGGCCTTATAAATGGGCTGGCTTTCCACTTCAATGTCCATATCGGGGAAGAAATATGGGTGTGTCAGAGCACTTTCTGCTGAAATTCTGTGGGAGGGGTCTTTTTCCAACATTTTAGTCAATAGATCGAAGGCCTTACTATTAAGCTTGCCATATATTTATCTTTCGAAATTGAAGTTACAGTACCTGTTCTGCTGCAGAATTTAATTGTATTTTTTTCCGTGAAAAACCGAGCATCCGAGGAGAAGATAGTGGAAGATGATTCCCACAGAAAACACATCGCTGATAGTCTCACTTTTAGTTGACAAATCTTTGATATTGATGATTTCAGGAGCCACAAAACCAGGAGTTCCACACCTTACAAAAAGATATTTGTCAGCCTGTGAATGGGTAGCCAGTCCAAAGTCGCAAATAGCAAGATCGTGTCCATTTTCTTTGCGGAAGATGATGTTTTCAGGTTTGAGGTCTCGATGAATGATGTTATGCCTGGACAAGTGAGTAAGTCCCTTCAGGATATTTTGGATAATTACTCGAGCACTATTCGAATCTATATTTTTATTGTTCTAAATAATCGAAAAAATACCTTGATGACTTCGTTGAGCTGTTTGCCTTCCAAATATTCAAGAATGACATAAATTGAGTTGTCAGTCTCATAGACCCCTTCAAGTCTGTTAATGTTACTGTGATTGAGCTTCCTCATGAGGGCAATTTCGTTTTCCAGAGATTATCTACCTTTGTCACTTGAATATTGCTTCTCTTTGGAGAAAGCTTTCACTGCAACCATTTTATGGTCTCTTAGTCTCTCAGCCAAGTAAACAGTAGCAAACGCTCCTTTTCCTATTTTTCTTTTGGCCTTGAATAGCTTGTGAAAGTTTCTTTGATTGATTTTCTGCTATAGTTCCAAGCTCCATTTCTATGCAACTGAAGGATGGCTAGCTTCGAATAATAACTGCTCTGAGCAGTTCTACCTTTCCAATTTGATTGAAAAAGGAATACCGAGGTAAGACTAATTCTGAGTAATTCTATCAAGTACCGGAATGGATTCGTATATGGTCTCGAACTTGACATCAAATGTCAAGGGTAGATAGAAAGTAGGCAGTTGCTGGCAAGGAGTGTTGTTGAGGAGGATATAGTTTTCAGTGAGGATCAGTGCCACACTTTGCTTGTTGATGGTGAAGATATGATGGAGTTTTGGATGCCTCAGCTAAGCAATGATATCGGAAGACGGAGAAACTAGTTCATAAAAGAGAGCTGTCTAGGTCAAGTTCATTTTCTGCGCTTTTACGTTGATGTATTCTAAAGAATATTCGATCAATTGGAACTCTATGATTAACTTAACACCGAAATTCTAATTCACAGGTAAATCTATCTGACTATACATAAATAAAAACATAGTTAGAAAGGCAATGGTTCCAAGAACAAGAATTTTCTCTCAAAAGAACTATAATATTGAGATTGAGTTTATTCAACAATTGCGCATATTCGAATTCTAATTATTTTCATATTTTCGATTTTGAGATTAGGAAGGACTCGAACAAAGGCCTTTAGCATCAATTTTAAGCATCTTAATCAGCTTTATCTTGTTTTATTTATATTTTTCTTCAATACAATCATTTAGATTTTTCTAAAAGCTGTGTTCACCTATGAACAAGATCAAATTAATTATTGTTGTGGGCAACAGTCTTTTCTAGACATAAAAAATGTTGATTTTGCATCAAAGTCACATTATCTCTATGATCTTACTAGTCAAAGATAGTTCATATGAATAAATGGTCCTATGGAAATCATGTTCTGACTCCTGATTTCATTATCGATGATCTAACAATCGAAACTCCACTTTCAATCAAATTGGGAGGATTGTTGATCACGAAAGGAGCTCTAGCCAAGATGTTATGCTCATGCTGATGGAGGAAGGACCAAAGCTCCTCAGTACTAATTCTTTTTTCAGGAATAGGATTGACCATGCTAAGAACTATGCTCTTAAAGATTTCAGAATAGTGAGGATGTTCAAGCCATTGAACTGTCTTTTTGTTATGTTCTTCGTAGATAAATTTCCTGTTGGGATAGTCGTACATACTCAACATGTCGTCAAGCAAACCTGCACTGATGACGGTGATCCCCATATTGAAAATTTCAGAGCGATCGTTGATATGATTGTCTAGTTTTCCCTAAGTAGCAGCTCTTAAGTCTTCAGGAGCCACAAATACCTTATAGCAGGGACTATGGGAGTCAACCAGCTTTTTGTACGCTTCCTGTTCATAAGGGAAAGAGTGAAGGCATGAGACTCTAATTTTTTCATCATGGCTGATGAATACATTCTCCGGTCTAATATCTCCAAGAGGTTCTTTTCTTTTTTCAGCTTAATTTTTGGAAGCAACTAAGGCATAAAGCAAATAGTAAAGCTCTTTTTCCTTGAAGTATGTATTATCGAGTTTTTTTCTGGCTATTTCGTCAGAAAGAAGAAAGGGATGTTCAGGGTAGTTGACCTAAATGAGATAAATTGTACCACTGCATATCCTGCTGAGTTTCCACACAGTTTGTCGTTCTTGACATAACCCATGTCTTGAGGCAGGTAGAGGAATGAGTTATAGGGTGTTTTTGAGACAGACTCAACTCCTGACCTCCAATGATTATAATGCTTCTCGTCCATGCGGAAGGAGCTTTGAATGTAATGCTTGTCTCCTTGCTCTACAAGCACTGATTTTTGTTGGTTTGGATGAGTGTTCCTGAGCTACTTCTTATTGTAGGCACTGTGAGAATTAGAGGAGCCCATTTCACAAAATTTATTATTACAGTAATCTTATTGATATCAAAAATGAGCAGCGACAAATCAAACTTCCATAAAACGTTGTACTGATCTCCCTTTAAAGAGGGTTGACTGCTAAGAGGACTTACAATTACTACAAAAAGCTCAAGATAGTTGATTATAGAGTTTGCTAATAGTATTAAGATGCTTTTTGGCAATAGCTTAGAACATCCATATTTCTGTATGTATTGATTTTATTTCCAAAGCAACAAAATATTGTATGTAAAGGAGCGAAATAAAAAGTAGGATAAAACAAGGAGGTCTAAATTAAAGAAGGAATATATTGTTAACACAAACTTTAGAACTTTTTTATTTGTCAAAGGACAAAGAAGATATAAATATGTCAAATTTCACTAAGGAAGGAAGACTCCCAAGGAAACATTCAAGTTGGTATTGACTGTATTTAAGTTTATTTAAACTAAAGAATATATCATTTACATCTGTATCAACTATGAAATAATAAGACCCACCCAATCCAGGTCTCTCCTGCAAGTATTATCGCTACAGGCCATCCCTCAATGAGTCTCTTGCCATAGGATCCTACCTTCTCGATCTTGAAGGCACCCAACTCTTCGTCTATCATATTGAAGATCTAACCTTCAAAACTTCTCTCAACGTAGTCACAAAAGAAGACATGTTTTGCGCTAAAATGAGACCCATCAATGAAAAGTGTATTGCTATCTTCGGTATGTACAAATTCGAAATATTCTCCCTCGAGACCTTCCAGATCGTTAAAGGAGGAGGAGCAGAAATTCCCACTATGATTGAATATGCTGAAGCCAAGAACAACTACCTATCTGTTTTAACTTCTGACGAAGAAGGAGAAAACAAATTGCTGTATTTTTGGAGGTTCAGCAATGAAGGAAAAATTCAAGAAACATATGATCCTTTTGATGTAACTCTGCCTGAATTTGAATAATGCAGTGAAGAAAGACTTGAAATGGCCATCATTGACTCAATCGATCATCACCCAAAGGTATACCTTTACTGGAGGTCAACAAACAACATGATTGAACTCGACCCTGCCAAAAGACTCGATTAACGCTACAGCCGAGCTAAAGATCTCTACTACCTGTGTGATATTGATGAGAGCCACTTCTGCGAAATCAGCGCAAATAAAATTAACATATGTACAAAGAATGGAGGAAAAACAATCGGCTCATTCACAAACGATAAGTAGTAGTTCAAGAAAATAATCATAAAAAATTCTTAACCCAAGTAATATTACAGTATCTCCAATCAAGGCGTCAAATGCTGGAAACTTGAGAACAATACTGAACCTGTCCTTTATGCTGAGTCAGATACTTCTGAAGTTGATAATTTATTCCTCAACGGTAAAAACGAGCTTGTTGGCATTAACTTTGAAAAGAAGTACATCATGATATGGAAAAACGACAAAGAAGTTACCATTCACAACTTCCCGAATGAGGTCATCAAGAAGATTATCAAAGTGAACGATAAGCAAGTTTGCCTTTTCCTTGAGGCTACCATAAGCAAATAGGAAGAAAATGAGTTCAAAGTAGAGAAATGCCATAAAATGGAGATATTCGATATTGAAAAGAACATTGATATTGCTAAGAAAGCTGTCATGAAAGCTGAATACAAGATAGATATTGACTCAGCAATCGTAAGCAACGATGGAAGCATCATCTTTATCCTCAACGAAAACACATAAACCTAATCCAAAAAGTATCTCTTTAAGTGGAGTTTCTTAAGCGAGGATAAGAAAAAGGAAAGCAAAAAACGATAAATCACTGATGCCAACAAGTATCACTCCATCAAGCTTTATCCCTTCGAAAGAATCATTACTTTCAAGAAAGCTAAAGAAGTTTAAATGTATGATCTCTTCGGAAAGGCTACTCAATCGAATTCTCAGATTACTATATTTGACTTCAGCGCCAAGAAGATCGGCCAGTATGACATTACAGGGGACATCAAGCAAATTGAGCTGAGTCAAAACAACCAGATTTATGCATTGGGAAAGGACAAATTCTCCATCTACGAGATTAACAGCAACAACAAGAACAGACTTGAAAAAATACACGAGCTTTAGGTTGCTGTCTCTTTCATTTATCCTTTTGAGCAATACATCATCATGAAGAAGGAGGCATCCATTCTCGTCTACGACAGAGATTTTGACTTGGTTATGAAGGAAGAAGAAGATTAGGATGTCCCCAATTACAAAATCATGAAGGTGTCTGATAAAAAGTTCGTCCTTGCTAACGATCAAGAGCTGAGCCTTTGGGATTTGGACAATGAAAGCAGGACCAGTATTACCCTTAACGAAACCGCACTGACCCCGAGCAAGATTGAGCTCCTTGACAAGAAGCTATTGGTGGCAGATTCATGGATCAAATCTTATGATTTTTGTGACATCCTCAAATGACCTCATTGTCACTATTTATTACATTCAACCTGATAAAGATCAACTATCTTCTTCATAAAAAATAATCGGGGGTCTTCTTGGCAAGGTTTGCTTCTCCTCTTCTTGGGCTAGGATCGAACTGCATTGTTGTAGTCTTCATGTTCTCATCAACCTCGATTACAGCTGCTAAATTTCCACATCTATAGCAGTAGTTGGGAGCTGAAAAGACAGTAGTCACATGATTGTCATGGGTGTTTTGATACCCGTCATTCATCAGCTGATGAGCTCTTGCGATTTTCTTCAAACCGTTGGTATGATTGAATTTCATTGAGTTGTCCTGAGTATAAGGAAAGGTACCTGTCCAAATGTCCATCCTGCACCTCGAGGACTGACATTGAAGCCAAACCTTTCATCGGGATCACTCCACAGCAAATCACAAATGGGCCCTTAACTGGGAACCTCTTGAAATCGGTCCAGTTTTCTGATGTCATCAAGGGTTTTGATATTAGGAGATAGACCTCCGTGAGTTCCAAATATTTGTCCTTCAACCACAGCTGTCAGGGGAAGGTAATCAAATAGTTCAGTCAACATTTTCCACACATTGTTATTTTCGTATTTTCTCATGCACTCATCATAGAAGCCATAAGTTTGAGTGATGCTTCTGGACTCATGATTTCCTCTAAGAATAGTAAGCCTTTCTTTGTATCTAACTTTCAAGGATAGGAGTAAGCAGACAGTTTCGAGTGAATAGTATCCTCGATCCACATAATCTCCCAAAAAGAGATAGTTGCTATAGGGAATTTTGCCTCCTATTTTGAAGAGTTCCATCAAGTCATAAAATTGACCATGAACGTCTCCACAAATGTATACTGGGGCCCGAACGTTTACCACATTGGGTTCCTCTGTAAAAATTTATCTGAATGTACAACCTCGTACTTGGCTTTGTCACAGAGAACTTTGATTTCTTGTTCATTCAGGAGCTTGCATTGTGAGAGTCGTTCGATGTACTCGTCGAAATTTCCCACTTCTTCTCGCGATAGTCTGTGCATATTTGAATTTAAATATATACAACTTGGGAAAGATAATGTTGAGTATGAGGGAGAACCCTCCAAGAAAGTAGTGGTCTACTGTATTATCTCTCCTATCGACTGAACAATAAAATGCTAAAAGTATAAATAAGCTCTGATTTAATAATATCAATATATCATCACACGGTAAAAAAGATAGATAAGGCTTTTCTTGCCAAGTAATTCATTCTAATGAGCACTATTAGATAAATTGTAAAAAATCATGAACAAAGATAAGCCTCCAGCGTTTATTTATTTTTATTTCTCAGCCAAACAGCACTCCATCTGACTACTTTGAACTGACCTTCTCTTTTGTATGAGAGAATAGGCTTCAGATTCTTTAAGTCATACTGCTCAAGAAACTCTGAATAGAATAAATAGCTTTTAAACTCACTTGAAAAATACAGTCAGACCAGGAGAAGTAGTTCATTTATATTTTGAGCGGCGTCTTGGATCCGAGTCAGTAAAATATAACAGAGGGCCTGATGATTAATATAGGCCCATATATTACCATTAATGAGCTGATGGAATATATTGATTTTTTATCGTTCACTCACAACAGTCATTCATGCCATTGATTCTTCAACACAAACAGAAAGGTCATCTCGGCCAGAAGGAGATTGCTAAGCCCACGTTCTTTGTAGCTGAGAAGGCTCAGAACAAGGAACTCCATGTTGCATAGATCGTCAGAAATCTCAATCTTGCTGAAATCATCTCCAATGAAGAAATAATTCCTAAACAGTAGGCGATCCAAGAAATGAAGGATGAAGGACGCCAGAGGAGGACTTCTTTCTATATTTTTGATGATGATTTGGAAGATTGCATAGAGAATTGCGGAGTTACTGAAGAGACCTATACTTCAATATTTTGAAAAGACCCCAAGTGATCTCTCACTTTAATGATTAAGATTTCTTCATTCTCATATTATCGTATCCCATTCTCAACTTGTTTTATTTATCATATTATCGATAGTTTATAGGAATATACTGCCCGGTTTGAGATCTTCTGTCTCTGACAGTAGACTCAAAAGAATAACGACCTCTTATCGTTCAATTTTAAAAAAGGGCCACTTTCATTTATAACTCACTAAATAATATTTAAAAAATCAATCTTCGATTCCCAGTATAACTTTAAACGAACTAGACCATAATTTGATGCAAAATATACAAGTTGCCTGATGAAAATGCTCCAAATTTTTCATTTTAAGTAACAAAATAAATTACCGTTTATTAGAATAGGCTTAATACTGATGTTTCTCGGTCCTATTGTAATCAAAGTTGAGATGGAGAAAGAACCAATACCTACTCAAGATCAGAAAACAGCTAAAACAGCTAAATGCTTTGTTATGAATTGTATGGACTTCCGCCTTGTCGACGACTCTGCCTATTTCATGAATGATCTCGGATACAACAACAACTATGATTGCTTCGTACTGGCAGGATCAAGTCTTGGATTCACGCAGCAGAAGTATCCTCATTGGCCAGGCCCTCCTCGACCATATGAAGCTAGGATAGGACTTCCATCGATTCGAGTACTTTAAAGTCAACTTAGAGAGATAATCGTGATAGATCATCTGCAATGCGGAGCATACAAACTTTTCTATCCGGACTGTAAGGATGAAGCTGAATAGATCGAACTCCACAAGAAGCATATTCAGCTGGCCAAGGAGAAGATGGCCCAACACTTCCCCACATACAAATTTCGAGCTTATTTGATGGATTTGGATGGCAAGTGCACTTAAATTCAATGTAAATGATCCTTTAAAAAATCTCTTGAATAAATAAGATAAAGATAAATTCATTCTTAATGATTGAGGAACTAGTTTGATTGTTATTCTTTCAAGGTTAATAATTTTTGTATAAGAATGTACTGTAAAAATTTCATTCCCTTCAAGATTCGCTACGATATTGAAGAGAGGAAACTGAAATCGAACAAATTTCTATAAACCAATGCGAGAAGTGTTCCGATCATAGTTTAACCTCTTTCTGATTCTAGACTATCACCATTAGATAATGGAAAATTTGCAGTGGATCGATAAAAAACCATCACTTATCTCAAAACGATTCTGATGAGCAAGGTTAAATAGCAAAAAGCAGGTGGTATATTTTTATTTCTTGGCAAAAGGATGCTGCATGAAGGGAATATGACAGTCGGACAAATATACGAGAACCATCGGGATCCCGATGGATTTCTGTATCTACAGTATTCTGAAACCAATCCTTTTTGATATTTGTAGAAACATGTGTGATATCTGATCAAATAGTTTAGCATCAAACTCATAAAAAGTACTTGGAAATATCATTTCACCTAACTCTTAGGAACAGCTTTCGTATTGAAAGGAGATTGATGACTACCTTTATATTCATGCTTGTCTTTGGCAGCGCCCCGATTGATCGGACTCGCAGCTCTATGAGCTTCGGATTGTTTATGAGATCCATAAAGTTTAATGTTCTAGAGCTCCTTCTTCAAATTTTTGTTCTCTGTTCTCTTTCGCTCAAGCTATTTTAGATAGACCTTTTCAATAACAGTATTCTATTTCAGCCTGTCTTCCAAAATACTCATATCTTCAGTCACTGCTTTGAAAATGGCTTTGATCTACATATATGCCTGGTTCTTGTCACCTTTCGGAGTCATACTCTTTCGATTCCTTTGACTGAGATCGCTCTACCTCTTTTTGAAGGTGGGAGAAGGGGGATCAATTCTTTCATTTTTCACAAGCTATAATTTCCTTGTTTCGGGAGTTCCATTAGAATTGGTATTGTTTCTGCTGAAGTTTTATTCGCACAAAGCTCTTCGACCATAACTTTAAGTTTGAGAATTCTTTGCATGAGCTTACTGGTGCTTATAGTGATGTAGGTCTTTTTCAAGTTCGTAATTCCTATTTTTCAGTTATTGATTTTTCTTAATACTGATCTATAGCATCTATTTCATTTATTTGATCTTTTTGCTCTCATCTTCAGATGGACGAATTGTCGATTCTGTCTTTTTTGATGATCTCATCAATGAATCAACTTATTTTTGTTGCTCACTTAATTTCTTCACTTCTTCTTTGAGCCTATTCTCTCTATCAGTTATTTTTTTGATTTGTTATTTCATTTCTTACTCCTTCTTAGATATTTTTTCTGATTGAATTTTGACGGATTCTTCTCTGTCTGCTAATTTTTGAATTTAGGCTTTTGTCGATTTCTCTCTCTTCAGAAGCTATTCTTATTTGTTGTTGATTTATTTGTCTTTGGCCGATATTTAGCTTTTCTTGGCCATCAATTGCTCCTCAAGGATTTTGACTCTTTCCCTCTAGACCTTGGCCTTTTGATGAAGTTGCTAGATATCCTATTGACTGTTTTCCAAAGAAATTCTCAATACCTTCTATCTTTGCTAATGCTGATCTCTCCATTGTAGAAGCTCTTTTTAGCTTTGCTCAGAATTTTCATTCATCTTCTCCACAAGTCTCTCGAGGTCAGAATATTTCTTTTTTTGTCTGGTAATTTCATTATCTTTTTTGATTAGCTCATCTTCTAGCTTTTAAAGCCTTTCTTTGAGTAGCTGGTCCTACTATTTGATTATTCTTGAGTTGTTTATCTATTGACTCTATTGTCTAAGTTAGAGTTCCTCCACTTTTTATTTCAGTGCTTGGATTTGCTTTTATTTTAATTCAAGCTAGCTTTTATGTTTTTCAGTAAGGTCATCCATTTCTTCTAACCTAACTTTGAGTAAACTATTGGCATTTTCATACTAATCCAGCATAGCCTCTTTTTATTAAACTATCTTGGACCTTACAGATTATTGTTATTTCTAATCTTAAAGTTCATCTATTTTATTCCTCAGCTTTTCGCAGGTTTCCTTCAGCTACTGGATATATTCCTCCTTACACTATATTACAGTTTGGTATTACTCCTTCATCTACAAATACTCATTATTAATCTTTTCTTTCTCAAACAGACTATCTGCTGTGTATCTTAGCTGTCCACTCAACTTGTTTCCTTTTGATTAGTATTCAACTTGCTATATCCTCTATTAACTCTTAGGGTCATCAAATTCAGCAGATTGACTGTCCTTTTCTTTGGCGATATGACTTGAACTTTTGATTTTGTTCAAGATAGTCGCTTTGAATTAAAGCTACTTCTCCAGTATGTCAATCTACTGAGATAGGGCTTCTTTTTCCTAGTCAAACATTTATAAGAAAGTTTCGTGTTCTAGTTTACTTTTAATGTTCGGATTCTAAGTGACGTCAGTTCTTATTTTAATCGCAATGTTGAAGTTTGCTGGATTATCGCCTTCATTTTCAAATTAAATCTAGTCATCGTCTTCTTCGTGGGCACAGTTGGCCAATAGAACTTCAATTATTTTTACTAACAGCTATCTTATATTGTCAGTCAGGTCATGCGATTTTTTTAAGTGTTTTTCCAGGACCACTCTGCTGCTTTTGATTACTTAATTATTAAAAACAAGATTAGCTTTTACGGGATTGTAGGCCATGAACTCCTTGCATTTTTGAAGGTGGACAATGTAGTCTTAAAAATTACTGGCAAGGGCTTCCGAATCAAGGTGAGATACAATGTCTCTGATCTTATAGTGTTCTTCAAGAATGGAAGCTATTGTATTTTTGATATGCTGATTACTCTCCATCAGATCTACTTCTTTTTAGAGGATAGAGGTTCTAAAATTGCGAATATACTAGATCTTTTTCTTGAGGTTCATAAGTTTGAAGGCTGTTGAATTCTCCATATAATGAATGGGCTTAGATAGCCTGAATATAAAGAATGCTACATTTTATGGAAGTCATTTAGAGAAATCAAACGATTGGGATGTTGTCCATGATCCTTTCGACATTTTTGGCACCCAACGCTAAAAGAGTGATGGCAGGTCTTGTGAACACAAACAAAAGTCATCTTCTAATTATGTTTTTTGCAGGAAACTTTATGAATATGAGGATCTTGTAACTGATTTTTCATGAGATTATTATTGATAAATGATATTATAAAAAATAACCAGCTGACATCTTATAGCAAGGGGTTGGGGTTGG
>Ga0100380_10004767_pt1 | contig 14123 bp, 11 predicted proteins | sample CryGeymeta201504_FD_80417 | JGI IMG/M metagenome (GOLD analysis project Ga0100380, IMG submission 80417) | Groundwater microbial communities from Crystal Geyser aquifers in Utah, USA - Crystal Geyser metaG 2015-04 | ecosystem: Environmental > Aquatic > Deep subsurface > Groundwater | place... | reverse complement strand
GGTGTTACTCTATTAGGTCGTGTGCCTATGCCTGCTTCCTATACACACACCAACCACTAGTCTCAATACTCTAGTCATAATATTTATCTAATATTCATGTAGTCTCCACACTAGCTTTTTACGCTCAGACAAGCAATAGTAGTAGAGTACTCTACTACCAGGTATTAGGCGACTAGCTACAGTAAATACTAAGTAGGAGCATCAATCGCGCTATTTACTTCTTGTGATACTATTATTTTTTATTCACTCATGAAGGATCAGCAGACACGATTCACTTCTCGCGCCCTAAAATCCTTGAGTATTCGGAGCAGGCAGGTTCGAAGCATGTCACTACTTATGATGTACTAGACCTAGTATGTATGCCCCGCGCATTTTATTGCAGCTCCTTTTGTAGTTGTTCAACTATGATTTTGGCCATTTGAACATCTTGTATTGCCATGCCAGAAGAATCAAATATGCTAAAGAGACCAACGTCGCTCGTTCCTCCAAATTCATCTCTGTTATGATTGACGACAAACGTCCCCGTACTCTCATCTATGGAACTGCCAATCTCACAAAGAGAAAATATTGGCGCATCCCCTTTCATTGATTCCCATCGAGATGGTTGGAATTCTCCGCGCTCTTTCGTTTGCAACAACGAATCAACGACACATAAATCAGCTGCTTGCAAGACGTCCAAGGCTAGTTCACATTTTCCGGGAGAGTCGCTTCCAATGGCAGAAATATGCAAGAATGAATTCTGGCCACCATTCGGTAAATCGATATCTTCCAAATGTAACACAGGAGATCTTGAAGGTGTCACAGTATGAATAATTTGGCATCCTTTGAATCTGTTGTCGTCATTGTGGGCCTCGATTGTGAATCTCTGGTCCAAAGGATACGTCGAGTTTTTCATGGTCTGGATAAATTTAGCTGCAGATTGTTGTGTCTGGGTCTTTACAACAACAGTAATTTTGGACGGATCAACAACACCGGAGGCAGCCAGGAGACGTAGGTGCCAAATAGCTTGCACTCCTCCTCCTACCAAGCCCACCTTGACGATCTTTGCATTGGTTCCTGCTGCTAAAAGAGCGGCTCGGGATGCCACTACAGCCGCAGCTGCGGTTCGAATCTCTGTCAAGAGCCCTTCGTCGCACAGCACAGCCCTTAAACGCAGTGTTTTTTGATCGTATACCGAAACGGACCCCGTATTTCCACTGTATTTTCCGCCCCCTGCTGCATACTTGGATACCAAAACTGTATCATCGACAGCATATCCAGTCTTCACACAAACTTGAGCTCCAGCTCCAGCTGTGAGAGGCGGATATGGGATTTGTCCGGCAGTTTGAATGGGAAGGCTAGCGCATTTGGAGGGTACAGCAGAGGCCAAGCGAAACGCCTCAACTTGACTCGACAATATTGCATGAACACCTTCTTCCGTGGATAATATCCTGCTCAATATGTCCTGAATCTGATTGAATGGAATCAATTTCGGAGAATTTGACAAGGCATTCTTGCTCAAAGTGGGGTCGTACGCAGTCAATGATGACGACATTATTTTTACTTTTGACTAGTGTTGTTGTAATGTTGAATGTTGAATGCTGAATGTCGTCTCTTTCAGACCCTTCGGTAGCTCAGTCTGGTAAGTCCCTTTGGTGGTTCCTTTCGCAGGGCAACCTGTCGATTCTTGAGGCTTAGAGTGGTATTAATTTGAAGTTAGCTATGCAGAAAGCAATAGTCTAGTAGAATGTAGAGTGCAACCGCTTGTTGGTGTTTTTAGTGTGAGTTTGTAGGTCGTTATCACTACTACTAGAAGTCTCTAGCTAGAGTTGTAGACGACTAGAGTACTAATTATGGTGACACGAGAGGTAAAAATCCTTTCTTCGCATCTTTTGCTGACACCTTGTATTAGAGTAAAGGGTAATTTCAAGACTAGGGTTAATTGTAGCAATTATTAGTACTCTCTTAAACAGTGTGAAAACCTCGCCGAATTGACTTCTGGAAGGACGATTCGAGATCGTTTTCATCATCTTCGCGCACTATTTACTATAGCTACGTACAGTAGCTTGTTTTCGCTCAATTTCTAATTTCTTTATGTCTAATCGCCACTTTTTCGACCTTTTCATTGACAAAATCAACAATAACAATAACAGTCCATACCACTGCTAAACCTAAAAAGAAATTTACCGAAAATGAAGTGCTGGGCTTTGGTTTTGGTTTTGGGGTTGACTGCCACCACCTCCAGTGCACAACAAACGTGCCGGCAGGGTAAAAACAAATTGCCCCATCAAAGAAATTATTGGCAGGATGACTTTCTCATCGACGAGGACGTTGAAGCTCTGTGCGAAGGTAGTGTCACTGTCATGGCAGACGGAGAGATTTGTATTTCGGGAAGAGTGAGCTACGATCAGCTGGCCGAGAAAGTTGGCAAACCAATTTTTGCTCCATCTGCGGGCTCCATCTCTGTACCAGGCCATCTAGTAGCGGCAACCGGGAACGTTGTCCGTGGACGCGAAAGTGGTTATGTGTACGACTTTATCACGAAGTATACTTGCGGAGGAAAAGAATACACAGCTGACGCAGATATTACCAACATTCTATTTGGCGCTTCGTGTGGATTGATCACGGAAGTTTGCTTTGACGCTTCCTTTGCCAAAGATGAAGAGCTTTACGCCTTTAAACATGATATTTGGCTACCAAAAAATGCGGAAGAAGACAAATACAAAGATGCAAATATTATCTACGCCAGTGCGTTTGCAATCGTAGCCGAGTACCACGAACCCACCAACCTGAGTCCGTTCTTTGGAAGCATTACTAGCACTTTGACGACATTCTTTGCCGATATCGTTCCTGCGTTTGTGTTCAATACCCTACCACTTCTAGGAGCTACTGGAATTTTTCGGTACTTTGTGGCCGGATCAGTCTCTACTTCGAAGTGGCCACAACCGCTGCGTGCTCCCGATGTTGTTGTGGAAGATATTCAGATTGACACCGAATGGGAGACCTTGCTGGCTGCTATGAGGGATGGTCTGTTCAAAGAAGACTTGGTCCCTGCTTACTTTGGTGTTCTCATCAAGAAAATCTCGGCGAGTCAGTCTTCCAACGGATGCTGGAAAACAAACACAGCTGCCATTGACATCCAGGCACCTAAGAACAGAGGCAGCGATCTCGATACCTACATCGAGGACGAGGTTTTGCCAGCTCTGAAGGCCCAAGGAGGAAATGTCACCCTTCATATGGGAAAACGATTGGATAATGGGTCGGATGTATTGAAGGCAGCTCTAGAAACCTACGAAAAATGTGGTGTAGAAATGAACAAGTCTCCTAGTCCATGCTACCATCCTGCCTGTACAAGATCGTCCTCATTGACCGGATTCGAGTATCCAGATGATCTCTATCAACCAGCCAAAGGGTGGTGGTAAATGTTTTTACTTCTCTTGCGGCTGCTTGTTGCTGTTTAGCAGCCGCATGCAGGATTCAGTTTTTCACGGAAGATGCTGAGAGTGCAGTATGCTGTGTTTGTCATCTCTAAAAATATATATATATAAATATATTTCTCTCTATTACTCCGATCAAAAAAGTACACGAAACATCAAGCGACCGATCGATGAAGTCGTACGTAGTCTAGTATGTAAGTACACCAGCAGAGGAGGCCTGTACTGTTCTAAATACACCACCATGCTACCTAGTCTACTCGTACTCGTCCCGTTATTGTATACCATGATAATAAGATTCATCAAGAATCAAGAGACCGACTAGACCTACTACTAAACTATGATGTACTCGTAGCTACTGTAAGAGCTAGATCAGCCAGGCTAGACTACTAGCTAGGTCGAACAGCCAAGTGAGCGACACAACCTGCCCTGATCGCCCAGACAAAGTCGAAACATGATTATTTAATCATGAGTAGAGTAATACTACTACTAGTAGTCTAGTAGTACTAGTCTTCTTAGCTAGTAGCTAGTGTACTCTAATAGTAGAGCGAGTAGACTCTAGTAGCCTACTATTAGTAGTCTAGCTAGTCCTACTAGCTAGTGCTAGTAGTGTATTACTCTACTAGCTACTACTAGTAGTAGACTACTTTGAGTAGAGGAAATCCAACGCAGCGGCCTGCTCTCCCTCTCTTTTCGAATTTGAACCCCGAGCGCGAATGAATTTGAACCCGAGCGCGAAGTTTGAAACTATCATCACAAGAGTTAAATTAATTAAAAGACTTAAAATAAGTACAACGAATAGAGCTACTACTACTAGCTAGTACCGGGGTACAAGATGTGCACCAGCTTTTCCCCCTGTCTTATTTCTTTGTTCTCTCAAGATAACAACTCCCTTTGTCATAGATCAATTTATATTATTATTATTTATATTATTATTGTAATTATTATTTGCCTGCCTTCCCATGAGTGTCAATACTTCCTTTACTTTGTGTCCTTCCAGCAGCGACTTTGTTGCACAACCGTCGGCGAACGATTGCAAACGACCGGTCAGATCTCTCCAACCACCACATGTCAATGCTCCTGTTCAAGAGCAGCAATCCAACGATAGTACTACAGTAGCAACAGCTGGGGAAGGGATGCAGCAAAAGCAAATGTCTCGTTCCTCGAGCCGTTTAATACGAGGCACCTTTCGCAATCGCCGAAAAAGATCGCCTCCGTCTCAGGGATTGTCGACATCTCACACCACCAGCAGCAGAAGTAGTAGTAGTGGTAGCAGTACGAAATATGCAAAACCATTCGAACCCTTGGTAAATGATCGCAAGATGAGTCAAGGACCTATTTCACCGCTTCCACAGGCAGAATTTCTCGCTTGGAAGAAACAACAACAGAAACAAATGCCACGAAGCAATCAACAACAACAAGAACAAGCCGGGGAATACAACAGCAACAATCGCAACAACAACGATGTAGTAAACTGGGAAGTGTGTCCAACACAAATTGCAGATTCTGGGAATAGCAATGAAGAGTGTGACTCGGAGCAGTCCGCTGTTCGTGAAAAACAAAAATTGCCACAAGTGCAAGCTCGTCAACCAGTATTGACCGAAAGGAACACAACCACCTCGGGAGATAAGGCAAACTATCCAGCTCTCAAAGCCGTTCGGGTCACTCCTTTTGAACCTTTAGTGCATCAACGTAATCTTCAAGGTGGACGATTGTTAGTCGGGTACTCTGTTACGGAAAGAACAGGAGAGGGAGATAATAATACCGACACAACTACTAGTAGTTGGAAACGACGGTACCAAAAGGCTGAGCTTGCACGGTTAGAGTCTCGTCAAAAAGTCATTCGTGTGTTAGATGAACAGCGCCAGCTCAAGATTCAAGTCATCCAGCACAGAGCATCCCAGTTGGCATCTGCACCGCAGGCTCTAGACGTGTCTCAGCAGGAGGATTTCTTGGAGGTTTCTAATCTACGAAAACGATCGTCTCCTTCGATGGAACACGACGGACCTACCCAGCGACGAGAACAAAAAATAATAGTTGAGTCCAAGCATATGGAAGTTTTAGACACCAGTAATGTCGTACCGGCAGCTCGAAAGGCATCTAATGATACGACCATTACCGAAGATGATGATGATGATGATGACGAAGAAAAGGTGTCCTTCATTAATGTTCGACGAGGGGGGAGGGGGGACAAGAGAGTATCATCATCCCAAGAGAGCTTTGATCTACTAGTACTCGCCGGAAACGACGACGAGGGTCCAAGTAATTGCGATGCCAAGAAAGAAAATACCGGAAACGATAATTCAAATGGTGAAAACAATTTTCAGGAAGACGAGGAAGCAAACAACACCAAAGAAGAAAGGGACGACAATGCCTTGCTCGGTTGCTGGAATCAAGCTGATACGTCCGATGCGACGGACAATAGCTCACACAGAGGACGACGACTGTCGTTTACTGCTGCGTCGATAGAAGAGAACAAGAAACCGCCGAGACTTGACAAGTCTTCCGAATCACATTCTCAATCTGCCAAGAGTTCAAACGATTCGACTCCCGGCAGCTTACGGTTCGACGCGTGCAGTGCTTCAAAAAATCCACGTGAGTTCGTTTTTAAAGGTGGCGATAACTCCCTTTCGGCTTTGGATGTCTCTGCCATAACTGCGACCTCTTCTCCAACACCAGTCAAATGCGATCACCTTGATAACGTTCCGGCTTCTGGCGAACAAGATGGAGGTGATGACACAATGCCCTTCGACGAGAAAGAAGAGCAAAACGAAACAGACGACAACGTTCCTGTTCATCAATCACCTATTCCAGTAGACGACGTCTCGCCTGAGAAAACGGTTGATTTGGAAGAGACGACGGAAGAGAAACCAAAGGCTACAAAACGAGGAAAAAACGCCCGCCGAAAGCGAACGCCAATGAAACCCATTTTGCGACGTCCATCTGCAAACTCGTCCGAATCTTCTCGCCTCACTCGAAGTCGAGTGAACAAGACAATCTGTTCAACCGACAGCGAGCTCTTTGACGAGACGAAAAGCCAGCATGACACCCATTCTCGTCGTCAATCTCGGTCATCCATCGATAAGGCGGACACATTGTCAGTTATCAAGACTGCGGACGACGAAAGAAATGCCTTGGAAATTTGCGATGAAAACTCCGAACCAAATACAGGAATATCTAATCATGGCGGAACCTTGGATCCCTTGGAAACTTCCACCGGTGTGAAAGGCAATAATAAAGCTGCTGATCAGCCGCGAGGGGAAAAGAGGCGAGCTCGACGCCTTCGCGGTACTCTGGCCGCATCGCTGCAGGTAGCACCTGCTCTGAAGAAAAACAAACGCCTGAGACGATAGATTAAATAATATTTTTAAAGTATTTACTATGCTTTCTCCAAAGTTGTTTTATCCAGTTGGTAGATACTTGCTGTTCATAGCTACTGTAGTATGGATTGGTTATGTCGGGTGTTTTGGTAGGATTGACTATGCTTAGTTTGATCGTATTCATTGGACCTTTCGCTTTTGGGCTGCAACTCTCGCTTTTGGAGTGTAAGGTTGCTAAAAGGATCCTCGTTAGGCGAATCAACTTCATCCTCATCGCCCCATCACCCTTTCAGTTCATCTCCAGGGCGCTAGAGAGCTCCGCCACCATGTCTGTTCAAATTATCTCCTTGTGGTGCTTGCTGCAGCTTGTTAAGTGAGGATTATACGCACGACTGCTTATCTTTGCTGTGAGGCCTGCATTTTGAACTTCGCAAACAACTTTAAGCTTGTCCCAAAAGGGACTCTCTAACTTGATGACTGTAGAACTGGATCTGTTGGCATGGCGAGCTTGCTGTTGGCGCATGACATATGTTCACCAATCTTGCGCTTTGTGTGCAACGCAAGTATCCTCAGAGTGCATTTGCATCATCTTCCGACAACAAGAGTGGCCGTTTTTCACCGCTCTGGATACTTCTACGAAGAGTATTCTTGCTTTCGTTCAAAATTGAATGATGTATACCATAGCAAAAGTAGAACATCAAACCTATCAAAAGCCAAACTGATATCATGATCCAGGACTTTGCCTCCATAGATCCCATCATGTAACAATTGCAAAAAATACCACAGAGAGGAACCAGCGGAACAAATGGGCAACGAAAACATGTCGGTAAGATGAGATCTGACTCTTGTGGCACCGACAAGTGAAGAATCACGGCGCAAACTGTCAAAATAACAATTGCAGGAAAGCCGGCCCAATAGCTGCCTTTGGAGAGAACAACGGAAAGAATTAGAGATGACGCAGTAAATCCCGCGAGGAGGAGGATTGGTTTGGTTGGGTCGCTTTCTCTCGCATTTTCATTTCCACGTGTACTATTTCGCAAGCTCTTGAGTACATCCCGTGATGTTTGATCGATGAGACCCAAAGATCGTGCCACTGAAGTGTGCTTTTCCGCTGTCTCTTGTAAATGTTGTGGAATTTCGTCAACATCTTTGTCGCCTAGTATCAGGCTAGGTCGCAAGCGCAGTAAAATTACTGCTGCATTCACCAAGGTAAAGACCTGCAATGTCCCAAGCGAGATTACATTGGCCAGGGATTCCAAATCAAAGAAACATGCAATGATCGAAGTAAATGCTCCGGTAATAATTGTACCAAGTGTTGGAATGCCTGTTTTAGGATTGACTTTTGCATAGATCTGGAAGAAAAGACCATCCCTGGCAATACTATAGAAAATACGGGGCTGCCCCATGAGACAGGCAAATGTAGCCGTGGTCAATCCGAGTACAGCCCCAATCGCGACCAATCGACTACCAACCAGTAAAAGTAGGCGGTTACCCCCAGCCTCACAGGTAGTAGCGAGACAAGACATTATATCGCCACCGTTCACGGATGCAATTTGTTCCGTGTGACTGCAACAAGCATTGGCTAGGAGGGCATGCACTATGGGAGTATCATCGCCTAGCAATTCAACTGGGGCCATTCCAACAACAACGGAGGCCACTGCGACGTATATTGTCATGGATAAAAGCAGCGAACCAATTATTCCTATCGGCATCTTAATCGCAGGATTCTCCACTTCTTCGGCCAAGCAGGATACCATATCAAAGCCTAGGTAAGAAAAGAAGACGAGTCCTGCCCCAGCTGACATCCCGGAGAAGCCGTGAGGAAAGAAGGGCTGCCAATTTTCAGGATCTACTACCGTTGCTCCAGCCAGAACAATGAAGCTCAGCACTGTCAAGTTTAGTACTGTCATAATCGTATTGAACCTTGTACTTTCTTTCACACCAGCAACGAGAACACAAGTCGAAAGTGCGACTAGAATAAAGTTCATGTAATTTGAGTTATCACTTTGAGCAAAACAGAACCCTCTCACAAAAGCATCAAATCACTTACTGATCACTATAGAAAGAGGACAGCAGGTCAATGGATCCTCATTACTTGTTGGAACCGATAGCGGAAACTTGGTCATCCACTGCCATTCTTGTTTCTTATCGAACAATCCGACGAGATACTCAGCCCAACTGCGCGCAACAACTGCTGCACTAACGGCATAGCCCAGTGTCAGATTCCAACCCACCAACCAACCTGTTAATTCTCCAAAGGCGACGTAGGCGTAAGTGTATGCCGAACCAGCTTTTTGAAGCAGCGATGCAAATTCGGCGTACGATAAGCTGGTAAAACAGCAGGCGATACCGGCCACTCCAAACGAAAGAGAGATAGACGGTCCTGCTGTGTGAGCTCCAACCCCAACCAAACTGTAAAGTCCAGCACCAACACTGCATCCGACTCCATAAAAGATCAAATCCCAGCAGTTTAACCTCCTCTGGAGTTGGGGCTGCTGCGATTGGTGTTGTTCATTATTTTGATTGAAAATCGGACGACGCGTCAATGACTTCAAACAGGACAAGTCCATGCTGGACTTCTCGCATCAAACGATTGACGGCTAAGTCTTTGTGATAACCAGATCGTTGGAATGTAGCTTAATGGTGGTCTACTGCACTCAATAAAAATAAAATTGCTTGACCAGCTTGTTGTAGGTATTATTTTTCTTTTAATCCTTGCAGAAAAGAAAAAGTTACCACAATAATCCAGTCAAGAACTTGTCTGACGGCGCATGTGTGCGTGCTTATGTTCAGACAGCTTTAATTTTTTCGAGAGACAATTAGACTATTAGTCTACCACTACTTCTACTAGTAGTATTCCTGTACTCAATATCAATCCGAGTACACGGCAGCCGAATTTTTTGTTACCAGCTAGCATTTCTTTGAGTCGCCATATGTAACCAGTTCGGTGATAATGAGCCCCAAAAAAGATGTATACATGACGCCAGCACTACCATCCAAAAAGTGCTCAAAGAAGTTTTCGCCGCAGCCTCGTACACGATCCTTTGTGGCTGATTGCAAGTAAGAATGGACCATCCAACCCACTTTGCTGTCTTTGTCGTTGTTTCCATCGTTAAATTCTAATATAGGATCCACTTGAAGCATCAATTCTCGACAACTGCTCATACTTCTTATCAACATCATGGAATTGTGTCGAAACTGTTTGACATCTTCCTGGAGCTTCTTATGTTGATCCTTGTGCTTGTTTCGGGCTGCGATCAAGTGAAAAGAGCACAAAACAGCAATGACTGTAGTTTCTAGAAGCTCGAAGACGGTTTCCTTGGTAAAATGGAAAGCCAAAAAGCAAATAAACGTCACCAATTCGCCAGATACACTTAACCACACACTGTTGGTGAAGGAATGAATCAGTACCATGTCCAAAAAAACTACGATCGAGTGAATCAAGTAGGCCAAAGGCTGATGGTCAAGATACAGGCGAACAACTAGGACTACTGTGGAGCTGAGGCACCCAATGGCTGTACTTCTTGAACGAAAGTGGGACCAAGACTGCCAAGGTCGCCATCGCGCTATCCAATCCTTCGAAGAGGTAGTGGAGCAAGTTGCATTGTCAGTCCGAGCAAACGATTCTTGAAAGGATGACAATAGTCTCGAAATTTCCTTTTTGTTGTTGACTGCGGGGAAAAAAGCAGTACCCGTATCGTCGTTTGTTGTCTGGTCGACGCTTGGAGCGTCGCCGGTTTCTTCATCGCCTCCACTTTCCTCTTCCATCAGCACCGCTGGGGTCGGCAGATCAGCATCTTCGACGCTACTGACATCATCGGTGGAACTGTCCTTATCCATTCCTGGGTTAAATTTTTAATGGTGTGAAAGCTATAATTACGTTGAATGAATTTTGAATCTCTGCATTCTTATTTCTTCGCTTTGTTCGTTCCGTAAAAGCTGAGCGATGGTCGATGTCAGATGTCAGACAGCGGAAGACCGAGTCGTGGCAAGTTCGGATCCTTTTCCGTAGACGCACAGCCGAACAAAAAATGACAGCAGCTTCAGACTCGCAATACGTTTTCGTAGCCCAACAATAAAAGCAGTTTTGTGGCCCATGCCTGCTTAGAATGCTCGACTGTGAATGTTATCGCTTTACAATTTTATTCACGAGCGTATTAACATCCGTCTCACAGAGTGGTCGGCACGATATCTCAGTAGAACCCTGACAGAGACCATCATTGTCTAACAGCTTTGTGACGTACAGGGAATGAATCTGTCGGTCATCTTCATACAGGATGCCATTCAGCGAGTCCAAGACAAATTTTGCAAGGTTATCCACATCAGTACGAGTAGGACTCAGTGCAGATGGTGCTGAATCGCGGAGTCGACCATGGCCCGGTTTGTTCCCGACGAAATGGAGGTTGGGCCGTTTCAGGCGAAAGAGAACGACCATAACAAGCGGTTGGTTCTCAGGAAAGAGAGGATACAAGTTGCTTGTATTGCTGATGTCGATTTTATTCTTGAGATGCGAGGGTACAATTTCCTCCAGAATTTGTGTAGTAATATTCAAAAAAGACGCTTGGGCAGGTGCTGATGGATTGTACACAAAGCCACGGGAAGTTCGGTGGCGACGCAATGGCAATGGGTTTCCTCGGACAACCCATTGAATCTTTTCAATGACAGAAGCACGAGAATTATAATCGCTGGCCCCTTTGTCAATATGGAGAATGTTAGGATCGCTCGCGTTCTTCCAATGCATCATTTGCTGCTCCTTGTTCAACTTCCGTTTCTTTTTCGGCGTTGTTAGAGTTGCAGTATCAGAAGAAGATTTGGTTGCCTTTTTTGCGTTTTGTCTAACGACCGTCGTTTTCGTTCGTTTGCTCGCATTTGTAGTCTTCGTTTCCTTCTTGGCAGCCGTCGATGGCCTATCTGTGCCAGTCGATTTCACCACTCTCGATTTCACTACTCCCTTAACTTTCTTGTTTGTCCTTGCTGCTGTCGACACTGACGGCGCCATCTCTGCTGCATTATCTGTTGGCGTCGCACACGGACGAAAATTTTCAAAAGATTCTTTCCGTATCCTCTCATGTACCATAATATGGTTGGGCAGATAGAAACTATTTGCAGCTAAAATGAGAGAGCCGAGGATGAACCAGCAAGCAGGCCATGATGTCATTATTTTTTAATGATGCCAATAGATTCTTCAAAAAGTTCGTGATTTTGCAGTTGATGAAAAATCAACTACGGAAACTGCGAGTAACGTAGCAAATCAAAGGATCAACAGCAACAAGCGGTGGTGTTATTTATTTGACTGCACCTCGTATTGTGTCGCAATAAGACAATGGTGAAGGGTGAAGGGAAATTGGACACTGGACTACAATCAACTTGATGGTGGCGTCCTACCTGGTGCAGCACAAAAGCTCACCTCTCCTTTTAGAGCATGTGTGCGTTCGAAATATTCGATTTGTCCGTGGTACGGTACAGTTTCTTGTTTCGTCCCAAATGAGGAATTCAAAAAGGCTACTCTAGACTCTAGCTAGTAATAGTCATAGTCGAGCCCTATTGACTCCATTGTATTTTTACACTTGACGCAAGAGCCGTCCGGAACTCATCAAGCTCTTTGCATGATACTGTTTCTACATCAAAATGACTAGATTTCATTTCACAGTTGTTTGCTGCCCTCCAGCTAAGTCTTCGGCGCTAAAGTATCCACGGCAGGCTTGGCACGGTGTCACAACTTGTCGCTTTGAGGCAAGAATAATTGATGTGGTCTCTTTCCTCGTTGTAATTTCCAAAAACAATTGCACACCCACTTCTTTGCTGTTCCTTGAAGGAACCATTGACTGATCCTTCCCTGCTACAAAATAAGCACACTAAGTTTGCATCAACATGCTATCTTAACGTTGCTTTGAGTATTAACGTAGTCTTTACTGCTCTGGCTCAGGCTGCTGTTCTAACGAAATGACCAAGTAGACAGCAAGTCCAATCATGGCCCCACCCAGAAATCCACTCGGTCCGAGCGTTTCGCCTAGAAAGAAATAGGCAATCAGGGAGGTCCATACAGGCTGAAAGGTGTAGATCAAGTTAGCTGTAGATGAGTTGACCCGGCTTTGCCCATAGCTTTGTGCGTAAATAGTGTAGCCACATGTTACCAGTCCTGTCCAAAGTACCGCAGCAAAGGCGGGGAGCAGGACTGAATTTGGAATGGATCCATCTGCAAGCTTTTGAGGGAACGTGTTCAAGAACAATGAAATCTCGGTTGCTGTTTCTGTCGCAAAACTGTTAAGAAAGTTGTTGGATGTTGCATTGCTGCCGTCGGCGTCACTGTTGTAGCTCAAAAGCGCCAGCACCAACAACAAGCTCAATATTGTCTCAGTTGTAGCTTTGCATGCAGCCAGCGTTACTGCTCTTGTTTCCTTGGCATATCTCTCCAGACGAATACAATGAAAAGTGTACGCCAAAGCGGATCCTACAACAAGATAATCTCCCTGGCTCAAGAGTTTTTGTGGTGATACAATGCTGGACACTCCCATGTTTATGTCTTGGGTAATAACAATATCTTGCAGGGCAGTCTCACTTCCATCCAAACCAATCACACCAGCACCGCAAAAGGCAATGATGCAGGCAATCCAAGTCCTTTTTGGAATGGCAAACAGATTCCCCGCAGCAAGGCCTTGAACTAGAGGAACAAATATGGTTGTCAGTTGAATCAAAAATGCTACGCGATCTGAATTGAGCGTTTTGAGACCCAGAACTTGGAGAGAATTCCCAAAAAAGAGATAAAAGCCGAGCTCTATGCCACCCAATACTGGTAAGGAAGCAGTGAGCCAAGATACGTTGTCTTGATTGTCTTGATGATCGTTTTTATCTTGTTCTGAGAGAGCCGTTGCAAAAGACAGCAAAGATAAGGCTGATGCCGCCACGAAGTAATAACAAGGAGAAAAAATCAAGCCTGGTATCGGTGGGTCAATGGCGTACACTGAACGCACTACTGGTTCAAATGTTCCCCAGGCAAATGGTACCGTCAAGAGCACAAGGATACCTCGTTCACGATCGTTCCTGGTGGTAGTGGCCTCGAAGTCGTCAGAACTTTTCTGGGCATAAAGTGTTTGAATATGGCAGCTGTAGCTCATAGATGATGGTGGAATAGATGATGGTAGAAATGTTGTCTTGGAACCTCCATTCCAGTGTATGTTGAGACCGACGGTCGACGCACTGGATATCAGGGCGTGCGTTCCGATGGAAAGGCAACAAAGAAGGGCTGCACATGCTGTCCATTTAGCTCTCATTTCTTTTAGTTGTTGACGTTGGGATCTACGTCTCCGAAGCTAAAGTTTTTGAATACATCTACCGGTCCTGGTATGGCATGTCCTGGGTTGTGTAGTGTACACTAGTCTCTACTAGTAGT
>Ga0100380_10004746_pt1 | contig 14161 bp, 12 predicted proteins | sample CryGeymeta201504_FD_80417 | JGI IMG/M metagenome (GOLD analysis project Ga0100380, IMG submission 80417) | Groundwater microbial communities from Crystal Geyser aquifers in Utah, USA - Crystal Geyser metaG 2015-04 | ecosystem: Environmental > Aquatic > Deep subsurface > Groundwater | place... | reverse complement strand
TATTAAAATATTTTTTATGAATAAACCACTTTTATTAGTAGCTATGTTTATAACTGTATTGTTCTATTCTTGTAAAGAACATATAGTTGAGAGCACTACAAGTATAGATCAAATTCTGACTAGTAATGATGCTATAAATGCTACTTTCTCAGATATTCAAAGCAAAGTATTTAACAAATCTTGTGCATTAAGTGGCTGTCATATCACAGGTATTCAGTTTCCTAATCTTTCTGGAAATGCATATAATGTAATTGTAGGTAAAGTAAGTAGTAATAATTTGAACTATATCGAGCCGGGGAATTCTTCACAAAGTTATTTGTATTTAAAATTGATAGGATCAAATAATATTAATGGATCAAGAATGCCTAAAAATGCTCCAGCTTTACCACAACCTATTATTGATTCTATTACAGTTTGGATAAATAACGGAGCAATAAATAATTAATTTTAATATTATGAAATTATTAAAATTTATTTTAGTTTTTTTAATTATTAGTTGTTTTACTTATGGCGATGAATGGCATGTAAAAAAAGGTTCTGATAATCTTGTTAAATTTACTTCTTCAACAATAGTTCTAGATTTTGATGGAACAACGAACAACATTGATGGATATATTTATTGGGAAGGTAAGGAATTATTTACTGGGAAAAATGAAATTTATTTTGAAGTTCCTTTGAATACTGTAAAAACCGGTATTGGTAAAAGAGATAGGGATATGCGTGAAGATGTACTTGAAACAAATTTATGGCCAATAACTTATTTCAAGGGAAACATTGTAAATGTTAAACAAAATAAAAATCAAAATAAATATACTATAAAAGTAAAGGGGAAAATGTTTATTCATGGTGTTGAAAAGGAATTGGAAATACCTGGCGATATTAAAATTGAAAATGAAATAATGTCAGTAACCAGTAATTTTTCTGTCTTTTTGAAAGATTATAATATTGAAGCTCCAAGTTTGCTTGCATTTATTAAGGTAGCACAAGAAATTAAATTAAATTTAAATTTTAAATTAGAACAGTCAAGGTAAAAAATTGAATAGAATTAAAGTTACATTCATAATTTTTGTTTGCAATTTTTTAATAATAGCACAGCCAAAATGGAAAAAGACAGAATTACCGGCTGAATTAAATTTAGGCTTATTTCATGCAACACAAACTGCAAATTTCCCAACAACTGAATCACTTCAAAAAGGAAATTTGATGTATGAAATTTCTCACAGATTTTTACCTTCGATAAAAGACGGTTTTGATGAATTTTATGGACTTGACGGCCCAACAAGAATTAGATTTGCATTAGGATATGGTTTAACAGATGAATTAATGGTTACTTTAGGTCGTAGCAATAATACAGATAATCTTGACCTTCAGTTAAAACAAAAATTGTTTCAAGTAAACAATAAAAATTTACCTTTAGTTGTTTCAGTTTTAGGTGGAATTTCTTGGAACACAGAAGTTCCAAATGGAATTGTTCGAAGTAGAGGCGACGGAGACAATTTTCAATTTTACGGACAATTAATTTTAAACACTATGTTCTTTGATAAAAAGTTAGGAATTGGATTAGTTCCATCATATCTGCAAAATAGTTTCATATATGCTTTAGAAAAACAACATACATTTACACTTGGTACATATGCTCAATATTATTTTAACAGGATGTGGAGTATGTGGGTTGAGTATAATCCAATTATTACCGGATATAGAGGTAGAATAAGACTTGATGAAACAGGTAAATCATATAACAGTGTAGCATTTGGTGCTGATATAGAAACCGGTGGTCATATTTTTCATATAATGGTAACTAATAATGCAAGATTGAATCCTTCACAATATTTAGTTGGAGCTGATCGTTCAGCAAGTGATGATATGTGGAGATTAGGATTTGGAATACTTAGATATTTTTAACTGTGGTTTTAATTTCTGTAAGAAGTATTACAAAAGGAATACTTAAAATTGTAAGAATTTAACTTCCTATGTAACCCAGATCAAATTTTTTTAACTCAAAAATATACATTTTGAATATAACTACAAAAAATAATATTAGACTCAATTTAAGTCAGCTTTCTCAAATATTTCTTAAGACTTTAGCATATTATGATATTTTTAGGTATCCTTTAACGAAAGAAGAAATTTATTACAACTCTCCAACCAATGGAGATACTAAAGAATATATTTTTAACGAAATAGATATTCTAGAAAAAAAAGGATTAATAAAAAAATATTATGACTTTTATTTTCTTTTTAATAATAAAGAAAATATAAAAAGGCGAATACTTGGCAATAAAAGAGCTTCAAAAAAAATTAGAACAGCTAGATGTTTTTCGAATATTATTTCTAGGTTTCCATATATTAGAGCAGTGTTTATATCAGGGTCTTTATCAAAAGGGTATATGGATGAAGATTCAGATATAGATTTTTTTGTAGTTACTAAGTCTAATAGATTATGGATAGCAAGATTTTTACTTATGTTATTCAAAAAAATATTTTTGTTTAATTCTAAAAAAAATTTCTGCATAAACTACTATATAACTACTGATAACCTTGAAATAGAAAATAAAAATATCTTTACTGCTATTGAATTAGCATCACTTTTGCCTATGTACGGATCCAACATTTACGAAAACTTAATATCTTCAAATAATTGGATAAAGAATTATGTACCAAATTATCCTAAAAGAGAATTAAAGAAAGTAAAAAAATTTAATATAAAAATTACACAAAGAATTATTGAGCCAATATTTAATAATTCTATTGGTGAGATATTAGATGATTATTGTATGAAAATATTTTACAAATATGATAAAAGGAAATACCATGAATTTAATGAAGAAAGATTTCAAAGATCTTTTATATTTAAAAAAAACATATCAACTCACTACCCTGAATCATTTCAACCAAAAGTATTAAATGCACTTGAACAAAAAATTGTTTGTCTTCAGATTGAACATAATATTTTAATTAATTAAAATATAAAATGTCTGAAGTTCTATTCACACATTCATATTTCTATAAATTTGATCCCAAACAATTAAAATCAAAACAATTTTATCCTCCATTGGGCACAATATATGCAGCTTCATTTATCCGTGATAGTGGATATGAAGTTTCTTTATTTGATACTAATCTTAAAAATGATCCTATTGAAATTATTTCCGATTTAAAAAATCATAATCCAAAATATTTAATCATATATGACGATGGTTTTAATTATTTGACTAAGATGTGCCTTCTAAAAATGAGAAAAGCTGCTTTTAAATTAATAGAAATTGGGAAAAAATATAATTGCAAGGTAATTGTAAGTAGTTCAGATTCAACTGATCAATACGAAAAATATTTAGATAATGGTGCAGATTTTGTCTTACTTGGAGAAGCCGAGATAACTTTACTTGAATTATTAAATTCATTAAAAAATAGTTTTTCTGAATATCCTCAGATTAAAGGAATAACTTATAAGAAAGAAGGAAAATTTATTAATACAGGAAGAAGGGAAATACTAAATAATCTTGATAACTTACCTCAACCTGCCTGGGATCTAATTAATGTTGATGAATATAAAAATATATGGATAAATAAACACGGCTATTTTGCTTTGAATATAGCAACAACAAGAGGATGCCCATTTAAATGTAATTGGTGTGCAAAACCAATTTACGGTAATCGTTATAACAGTCGATCACCTGAAAATGTCTTAAATGAAATTGAATATTTAATTAATGAATTTGGTATAAATTATATTTGGTTTTGCGACGATATATTTGGATTAAAGCCTGGTTGGGTGAAAGAATTTAATAGGTTAATTAAAGATAGGAAATTAGTATTTAAGTATAAAATTCAATCAAGAGTTGATTTACTATTACAAGAAGATACTATTGAAGATTTAGCCCAGAGTGGTGCAGATATAGTTTGGGTTGGTGCTGAATCAGGTTCGCAAAAAATTCTTGATTCAATGGATAAAGGCACATCTGTTGAACAAATATATTCAGCTGCAAAACTATTAAAAGAAAAGCATATAAAAATAGGATTATTTTTACAACTTGGTTATTTAGGTGAAACTAAAAATGATATAGAAAAAACATTGAAAATGCTACTAGATATTATGCCTGACGATGTTGGCATTTCCATTTCTTATCCTCTTCCTGGTACTAAATTTTATGGTATTGTTAAAGATCAATTAAAAGAAAAAACTAACTGGAATGATAGTGATGATCTTGATTTAATGTATCAAAATAATTTTTCTCGTGAATATTATAAAAAACTTCATAGGTTCATTCACAAAAAATTTAGAAGAGAACAAGGGATTATATTTATTAAAAAATTTTTTAATAATCCTTTTACTTTAAGTTCATATGAATTTAAGAAGGCACTGGCAACTTTTTATTACATACCACAAATTATTATCTATAAATATTGGTTAAAAAAGTTACAATAAGGATAATTGAATAACAAAGTTAAAATAAGTTAATCCTTAATAATTAAAACCCATGGAAATAAGGGTTTACTTTTTACACCTAATATTTTTTTAATTTTAGCAAAATATAATTCTTTTTGATTTAATATCTTATAATTAAATTCTCTTAATTGAATGCCGGTGTGGTGGTAATAATAATTTATCATCTCAGGACAACCAAGATATTTATAATAATTAATTGTTCTTTCCTTTGCTTTATTAGACTCAGCTAAAGAATAAAAATTACTATCAATTATATGAACTTCACCATCTTTTTTAAGAAAATAGAATATCCTCCTGATTAGATTATTAAAATCATTAAAATATTGGACCGAACTTGAAAAGACTATTACATCAAATGATTTATGTGGGAATATATCTTTAAATATATTACCATATATAAATTTTAATTTTTTATTATTATTAAAAACTCTTGCTCCTTGTAATAACTCTGTTTTATTAACATCTAAAGCGGTAACATAATTATTTGTATTTAATGAAATTGCGTTTGATAACCATCCATTACCACAACCAACATCTAATATGGATAGATTTTTTTTATCTGAAAAATATTTTATTAATTTTAGCATTGAATCTTTTCGTACTTCCCATTCTGAAAATAATGGATGGGTTTTACTAATATCAGGTAGATTCATTAAAATATCATCAGAATAGATTCTTCCTTCTTTTTTTCTAATATTGATATAAGTATTTTCGTCAAATATTTTATTATCAAAAGAAGATATGAAATGGACATTTTCAAATTTCATATTGTTTTTGAGGTTCATCTTAAATTGTTCAAAAGTCTTTAATAAATATCAATATAATAATATTAAAAATTAAATAAACCATGCAAAATTTTGATCTTGTAAAAAAAGCATTTTCAAATCAGTCAGAAATATTTGATAAACTTGATGAACAAAACATAATTCTGAAATGGATGCGTAAAATTATTTATAATCATGTAAAAAAATACTTAAGAGAAAATGATTCAATTTTAGAATTAAATGCTGGGACAGGAATTGACGCAGTTTATTTTGCGAAACTAGGGCATAAAATTCATTGTACCGATATATCTGAAGGAATGATAAAAAAATTAAATAGTAAAGTTAAAGATCAAAAATTAAATTCTTTAATTACAAGTGAAATTTTATCTTTTACTGAATTAAATAAAATAAAAGGAAAATCATTTGATTACATATTTTCTAATTTTGGAGGTCTTAATTGCACTCAAGATATAAAGCAAGTTATTTCTCAATTTAAATTATTATTAAAGAAAGAAGGTAGATTGACATTAGTAATTCTTCCAAAAATTTGTCTTTGGGAAATAGCATTAATATTTAAAGGTAAGTTTAAAACTTCATTTAGAAGGCTAAAGAAAAATGGAGTAAGTGCTAATATTAATGGATATAATTTTAATACATATTATTATAGCGTCTCGGATATTAAAAAAGCATTAATGGACGATTATAAAATTTTAGAAATACAAGGTATTGCAGCAATAAGTCCTCCACCATATATGGAAAAATATTCTTATAAATATCCATATATTTATAAAAAGTTGATTTATTTTGATGAAAAATTTTCTCACATTTTTCCGTTTAATAGATGGGCCGATCATTTAATAGTAACTGCTGAATTAATATAAAATAATAATACCAACTTCATATAATGCATATACTAGTACTAACACCTGGATTCCCCCAAAATGAAAAAGATTCTTCATGTCATCCTGCTATGCAAGACTATTTCAAAGCGTTACTAATTGAACATCCCGCTATAAAATTATCTATTATTTCAATTCATTATCCATTTAAAAAAACACCACATATTTGGCAAGGGATTAAAGTATACAATTGTGGAGGAAAAAGTAGAAAGTATCCATTAAAATTTTTTTACTTATTACGGGCAATTTCATATTCATTAAAAATTAACAAAGAATTAAATGTCAATATTATCCATAGCTTTTGGTTATCAGATACAGCATTACTAGGAAGTATATTAGGTAAATTTTTCAAAATCAAAAACATTTGTACCTTAATGGGGCAAGATGCAATGAAAGGAAATATTTATTTTAAAATTCTAAGCTTAAATAATATTATAAAAGTAACTTTATCTGAATACCAATCAAAGTATTATATAAATTCAACCGGAAATAAACCTAATTATATAATACCTTGGGGAATGAATAATATTGAAATTACTAAGAATAATCGTCCAATTGATATAATTGGAGTTGGATCATTAATCTCGAACAAAAATTACAAATTATTTATAAAAATTATTTCAAAATTAAAGATAGAATATCCGCTGATAAATTGTTTATTGATAGGTGATGGTAAACAAAAATCAGAACTACTTGAAATAATTAAAATGGAAAAATTATGCAATAATATTACATTAATGGGTCAACTCCCTCGAGAAAAAGTTTTATCAAAAATGATGGAAAGTAAGGTGCTCTTACATACTTCAAACTATGAATCATTTGGTTTAGTAATTTTAGAAGGATTAGTATCCGGTTGTTATATAGTTAGTAAAAATGTTGGTATTGCTAAAAAAAATAAAAAAATATTAATATTTAAAAATATTGATGATGCTTTACATCTTATAAAGGAAATTATAACAAACCCACATGAATTCAATCCTGAAAATCCATATCCAATAAAAGACACAGTCTCATCCTATATGCAATTATATAAAAAATATTCGGTATATAAAGGATAAAAGTATTAAATATATTAACAAGAAAATATTTTTATATTTTAAACAATACCTTAAAGACAAAGCGGTTTTATATGGTATATCCAATAAGATTTGGGTTTTCATCTCTTCAGCAATAACTGCACCAATTATTATCATTTATTTCTCACCTACAATACAGGGCTTTTATTATACATTTATAAGCATATTGGGGATTCAGTCCTTGTTTGAATTAGGACTTGGACAGTTACTCCAACAATTTTTTAGCCATGAATGGATTAAAATAAAACACATACCTGGTAAAGGATTTTGTGGAGATAAAGATTCCATTTTAAGATTATCATCAATTAGTTATTTCACTATTAAATGGTTTTTCAAATTATCTTTACTTCTTTTCTTTACATTAAGTATTGGTGGATATTTCTTTATGAAACAATCTACAAATCTTTATGATGTACCTATCTCTTTTTGGTTTGCTCCTTGGATAGTAATTAGTTTGTTAAAATCTATCCAAATTTTTTTATCACCAGGGCTAATTTTCCTAGAAGGTATAAATGAAATTGAAAATATTAGTAAATTTCGTTTTATGCAATCTATACAGGAACGAATAGCATCTTGGATTGTGATAATAATTGGTGGAAATCTTTGGTTGTTTTCTGCTGGATCTAGTATAAATATTTGGGGGCAACTAACTTTTTTTAAAAAGAAATACCAATCTATCTTAATTGATTTAGTAAAAAATAAATCTGTTAAGAATGATATATGGAAAAAAGATATTTTTCCGTTACAATGGAAGTATGCAATCAGTTCACTTTCTGGGTTTTTAAATTTTTCATTTATAGTTCCATTGGTATTTTTATTTTTGGGGCCAATTTCTGCAGGGCAATTGGGGATTAGCTGGGCAATTATAACAATGTTTTGGAATCTTTCTGTTACTTTAATTACTACAAAAATCCCAACTTTAGCTATGTATGCAGCAAGTAATGATTATAAAAAATTTAATAAATTGGTCTTAAATTCTTCTTTTGCTTCAACTTTATTTCTTGTAATTACAACTATTTTTCTTTTGTTTGGTATTTTAATAATGGAATTATTTTATCCTAAAATATCCAGTAGATTTTTGCCTTTAACACCATTTATTTTCTTGTCTTTGTCAATAATACCTCATCATTTAAAATATGCTATGACAAGTTATATGCGTTCGATAAAACAAGAACCATTTTGGAAAATTTCTATTTTAGAGTCTATATTAATTATTATTATTTTACCATTATCTTGTGAATATGCAGGAATAGTAGGATTAAGTATTAGTTTTTTTGGAATAATATCTTTAATAACTGGATTAACTTTTTTGAAATTCAATAAAATTAAAAATGAACTATATAATAGTTGATGACTATTAACACTTCAATAAATTCTCATAAAATAATTTAGCTTTTTTAGATATTGCCGAAAAGCTTAAATTATTTAAAAAATATTTTAAAACTTTTTCTGATTCAATTGCTATTGGCTTGTTTATTACTTCTTTACTAATATTATAAAATGAGTTTACATCTCCGCATTTCCATAAGCCCCCTATTTTTCCATTATTAGTCATTGTATTAAATGATGAAATATTAGTTACAATTGGAACTAGACCGCATGCCATACCCTCACATAAACTATAACAAGATCCTTCATAATGGCTGCCAAGTACAAAGTAATTTGCACTATTATAATAATCACTAATTAAATTATGGTTCATTGTACCAATAAGTGTTACAGAATTTTTAAGTAAAGTGTTTTCATTTAATAATGATAGAATTTCTTTTTCAAGTTTATTTTCAGAATAAATCATATATAATTTTGCATTAGCAAAATCTTGCAACAACAATAAAAAGCCTTTTAAAACAACTAAAGGATCTTTATTTTCGGTTAACCTTCCTACCCATAATAATATTGGATTTCCTTTTAATCCGGTAATTTCTCTTGCTTTACTACGCTTTTTAATGCAAAAATTTGTTGAGCTTTCCATTATCTCTATTTTTTGAATTGAATGATCAATGGATTTTGTTTTTATCCAATTGTTATATATTCCTGTAGAGGCAAAAATAAATCCATCTATTGATGATGAAAAATATTTTAGCAGATATTTTCTAAAACCTCTTGGTGGTTTTTCTGCATGATGTTGAATAACTATTTTTGAAGTAGGATTTATTTTCTTTAAAAAATAAGCTTGAAAAATATGAATAAAACTATTTATATGAATTATATCAAAATTTCCTTTTTTGATAGTTTTATTTAATAAGTGAGGTATTTGATATTTTTTTAAACGGTTGGGTTTATAATCATTAATTAAATTATATGTAACATTGTCTTTTTTAAATATTATATTTTTGGAAAAACGCTGAAACACTTCAACATTCAGTCCTTGAGAGGATAATCCTTTACACCATCCATGAATACTGTGATATTTTAATAGGTACTCATTTTCAGTTAGATACTCGTCATAAAAATAATTTACATATGCAATTTTCATTTATATTTTAAAATTATTTTTGATTTGTTAAATAGAAATAGGGAATTGATATTCTGGGTGAATTTTATGAATTGATTTTATCAATTCATGAATTCCTTTTATCACATATTTTTTAATTGAGTTTATATAAATAATATCAAATTTATTTTTATCAAAATTTTGTTGTTGTGTTGTTAATACAGAATCGATAAAAATACATCTTCCATTTTTTACAATTAACAAAATATCTTCAGGGTTTATATTGTAAAAACTTTCCCAGATATCAGTGAATTTCTTTTTACATATAACAATATCAGCAATCATATTTTTTTCGATTTTACCTTTTAACTTAAAATCCCAAATATATGATGCATTTTCAGTTAAACTATAATATAATTCTTTATCATTCAGATAATCAAATTGACGGGCCAATCTTAAATGATTCCATATATTCCAGTTAGCGCTAAGAGTTGAATCAGTACCGAATAATATGCTTGTATATTTCTTAATTTCTGAAATGTTTGCAGTTTTATTGTATAAAAATAAATTTGAATCCGGACACCAAATAATAGCTTTGAATTTCTTACTCTGCTTTGCGTTCATACTAATTGCATGAATTCCAATCAGTTCTTTATTAAGAAAATTATATTTTATTAATTTATTAACTTCATCAAAAGATTCTTGATTCTTACCTTCTCCTATATGAATTAAAAAAGGTAGTTTCTTTGATTTCAAAAATAGTTTTAATTTCCAATGTTTTTCAATTCTTATTGAATGTAAATAATGATATCCTGTAAAAACATCAGGTAAATTATTAATATGAGTAACAATATTAATTCCGTGATTTATAATAGTAGTTACACCACATATTAGATTTTTATAAAGCCCCCATCGAAAAGATAAATCTTTTGGCACTTGTTTAATTATTTCTATTTGTTCTTTATTTTTTATATTAATATCGTCTCCCCAATCTATATAATCTCTATAATTTTTATTGCCTAATTTTGAAAATAAATTAAACTCAAGATGATCGTGTGAATTGATTAAACCGGGGAAGGCAATTGCTTCATCAAAATCAATGAACAGTTCTTTACTACTGTTTTTAGCACTAAATTTAGAATTAGTGACTTCAATAATTCTTGAACCATCTATTTTTATTTGTGAACAATCATCGTTACTATTTATTATTTTAACATTGTTTATTAGCATATCATCTGCTTAAATGAAGTCCATAAATAAAAGGGGTGTTGTAAAATTTATTATAAACTTTTATAGCATTTTGTTCATTGTAAAATTGTTTTACTTCTTCATCAATTTTAAACTCTATTAAATTTATTTTCTTAAAACCAAATTGAGCTAATATTTCTTCTATAGTTTTTATGGTATGACAATAATTTTCTATAATTATTAATTCTTTGCCTATACTAAAAGTTCTTTTACCTCCTTTACTCAACAGATTTGGGTGAAAATCCGTAATAAATATTTCGCTTTTATTTTTTAGAACTCTTTCCCATTCAGAGAACATTTTTTGAATGTCCTTTATATATCCAATAACAAGAGTGGAAATAATAATATCGCAACTATTTTTGGGGAGAAATGATAAACTTAAATTATCGGTTTTATAAACTTCGGCATCGGGGAAATTCTTTTTTAATTGGTTAATCATATTTTGGGATATGTCACAACCAATTAAATTGCTGGGATTTTTCTGTAAAATTACTTCCCAATTTATACCAGTTCCGCAACCGTAATCAAATACAGTTTTATCTTTAACATCAATTTCAGATAGAAATTTATTTATAATAATATTATCATAGTGCAATGTTAGATTATAATTATCAAGTCCGTATGAATCAGCCCAAATATCATAAGCATCTTTAGGGGATTTAAGATTATTTTCCCTAGAACTTAAAATATTAAAAATTGTATTCCTTATATATTTTAGGATATTCATTCTTTGTAATTTTTATTAATATTATTATATGTATATAATAAATTATTTTAAAATGAAATGCCCATAAAATTATAAATAATATGTATAAAATAATTTTCTTTAATCCGAGAAGTGGAAAGTATAACCATGCATTGCCATTATCAATTTTACAAATAGCAGCCTCAATTGAGGGTGTGTATGAATATGTGATTGTTGACGGAAATCTTGAAAAAGACCCTTGGATAAAGATTAGAAATTATATTCTATCCGGTGAGTATAAATATTTTGCTTCTACAGTTATGCCAGGGCCACAATTAAAACAAGCAATAACAATTACAAAAAAGATAAAAAGAGAATATCCTAAAATTATAAATATTTGGGGAGGATATTTTGCCTCAAACCATCATAGAACGGTAATAGATTCGGGATATGTAGATTATATAGTTTATGGTCCAGGAGATTATGCTTTTGTAAGATTAATATATGCTATAGAAAACAATTTAGAAATTAGAAATATTGAAAATCTTATTTACAAAAATAATTTTGAGATAATTAAAAACAAAAAATCGGAGATACCAGATCAAAATTTATTAAAGCCATTACCTTTAGAAAAATTAAATGATTTCTATTCAATAGAAAAATATATTGGTAAAACATTCTTGGGGGAAAGAACAATTGCTTATCATTCAAGTATGGGTTGTCCTTTCACTTGTTCGTTTTGCGGTATTGTACCAATTTTTGAAGCACATTGGCAGGCTAAGTCTGCTGAAAATATTTATAAAGATATAAAATATCTTAAAGGAAAATATAAAATTGATGCTGTGATATTTTTTGACAATAATTTTTTCGTTTCTGAAAAAAGAGTAAGGGAATTTTCAGAACTAATGATGAATGAAGGAATAAATTGGTGGGGGGAAGGTAGAATTGACACTATGAATAAATTTTCTGACAGCACTTTAGTTTTACTTCAAAAAGCAGGATGCAAAATGATTTTCTTCGGTGCTGAAAGCGGAAATGATGAACTTTTGAAAAATATTAATAAAGGTGGTAAGCAGACAGGAGAGTTGATTAAAAAATTTGCAGCAAATATGAAAAATTTTAATATAATTCCAGAGTATTCATTTATTCTTGGACTACCTGCGGATACCGATGAAAAAGTTAAACAACAGATAGACTACGACATAAATTTCATAAAAGAAATAAAAAAAATAAATCCAGATACTGAAATTATTATTCATGTGTTTAGTCCTGTTCCAACTGAAAATTCAAGTTTATTAAATCAATCTAAAGAACTTGGATTTTTTTATCCTAAAAATTTAGAAGAGTGGCTTGAACCGGCTTGGGAAAAATTTGATACTCACAGAGACCCTTTAACCCCTTGGTTAACTAAAAAGATGATTAAGAAAATTCATAATTTTGAAATTGTACTCAACGGATATTCGCCAACAATATCAGACTATAAACTTTCAAAATTTCAATTAAATGTTATCAAATGGTTGGCTTCAATTCGTTATAAAAATAATCTGTTTAATTTCCCATACGAGATAAAACTACTTCAAAAATTTTGGTTAAGATACCGAAAACCTGAATTTGAAGGTTTTTATACTGAGTAGTCTAAACTTTACTTATCAGTGAAAAATTAAGGTTGCAAACACATTTTTTACAAATTGGGTTAGACTTTATATCTAATTTCTTCCTAAAATTAATTGCCGTTTCAGAATTAAGAATATCAACTAACTCTTGATTTTTAATATTTCCAATTATTTTATGAAAGAAACAAGGGCGTACACTTCCATCAGGTTCTATAACTGTTGAAACCCATGGTGCATTGCAACTAACTTTAGGTAAATCACTTTTCTCACAAAAATAAGCGTAATATGAATAAAAATTTCTAAATTTATTTTGTGACTCTGCAATAAACCCATTCTTGAAATCTTTAAAATTCTCTTTAAGTATTTTATCAATTATTTTTTTAAAAATAGGTAATTCTTCTAATGAAAGTTTTATATCAGCAATTTTATCATCACTCCATAAGTTTGGTCTGTTGAAAGCTTCTGTTGTAACATCAGCTGTTAAAAAACTTATTTGGTCTAGCCCGATTTCTTTTGCAGAAACAATAATATTTTGTAAATCCTTAAAATTATCTTTTTGTATTACACATCGTCCGGTAATTCGATAATTTCTATTTAGCGCTTTAATTTCACTAATACCTTCTTTCAATTTATTAAATGCATTAGGTATATTTCTAATTTTATTGTGAACCGATTCAGAACCATCTATAGATACTATTACTTCGTTAGTTTTGTTAATAATATCTTTTGCATATTTTTTTAATAAAAGGCCCGTTGATAAAACAGTAATACTAATATTGTTAGAATTAAGGATATCACATAATTTAAAAAAATTAGGGTGAAGCAGAGCCTCTCCACCTGACATTACCAGACACTTTGTTTTTAGTTTTCTTAATGAATTTAATAAACCAGAAATGTCAGATTCTTTTAATTGTTGAACTGAGGAATTACTTTTCCAAATATCGCACATAACACAACGGCAATTGCAACTACTGTGAGGCATTAGAATTACT
>Ga0100380_10004742_pt1 | contig 14164 bp, 8 predicted proteins | sample CryGeymeta201504_FD_80417 | JGI IMG/M metagenome (GOLD analysis project Ga0100380, IMG submission 80417) | Groundwater microbial communities from Crystal Geyser aquifers in Utah, USA - Crystal Geyser metaG 2015-04 | ecosystem: Environmental > Aquatic > Deep subsurface > Groundwater | place: USA... | reverse complement strand
GGACTCAGGAGTTAGGTCTTACTCTATTAGGTCGTGTGCCTATGCCTGCTTCCTATCCACACTATAGTCTCTAGTCATAATATTTACTCTAATATTCATGAGTCTCCACACTAGCTTTTTACGGTACTGTAGTACGGTTGGCGTACTACTCCGTCCCCGTCCCCTGCCAGGGGCCATTGATTTAGTCTAGTTTTCTACTACAGTACATTTTTTATTCTTTTTTCACTTCAATGAAAAACCAACAAGCCAAGAACAGCGACATTATCAACAAGAAAGATCCTACCACAAGATATATACAGTAATAATGACGACCATGATGAATCAAGATGATGATGGAATGGACAGTAACAGCGACAACGACCATGACCACGACCACGATGACGACGTCATTACCACTACTGTTTCGGCTCCATCATTGTATTCGCGTCCCTGTTTTTTTCACCACCAAACTCGACACAACAACAACAACAACACCGGTGGTGGTGGTGGTGGTGGTAGTGGCAAAATCAAGTTGAAGGTTGTAGAACAGTACTTACGAGATGATGTTGGATTTGGATCTTATTTTTGGGATCCCCACTCCACTAAGCGTCGCAAGGGAGCTGAACATACGATTGGGAAACCGAAAACGATTGCAACGTTCCACGACCTCGTTGACACCATTCTGTTTCCTCTTTCCACCACAATCAGCGGTAGTACTAGTACTACTGATAGTACCACTAGTAGTAGTACCATTACTACAGCACAATTGCTGGTGGTTGACACCAACGTCCTCTTGCACAATTTTGATGTTCTCCAGCAAGCTCTTCGTGCTTGTTCGATCATATCAGATGACAATACGGCCAATGTAAATCTTTGTATGGTGTTACCACAAACGGCTTTGGAAGAATGTCGTGCCAAGCACTCGACGCTGTACGATCAAGCTGTAGAATTGTTACGGAGTGTGGGCGGTAGCTATAGCAGCAGCAGCAATGATGGTGGTGGCGGTGGTAAAGGTACGGTAGTATCGGAAAAACTCCACCGTCCACAGCGTCACATTTTTTTTGCTGACAAGCATCACGTGGACACTCAAGTTGCCATATCAACAACAACTTCACCATCACAATCAACATTATTACCTTCTGTGAATGATATGAATGATGCAAGAATTCGCAAGGTGGCATTGTATTTTGGAAAGCATTTGCAAATGTACAATAACAACCACCACGACAATCATCATCAGAATCAAAATGTACGTGTCATTTTCTTGACCGACGACAAACAGTCACGTGCATGTGCTGTGCAAGAACAACAACAAGAACAGCAACAACAGCAACAACGACAAGGGACTACAAATTACAAGAAACGAAAGCAAATGGACAATACTAATAACCTGTATTACGAACCACTGTCAGTACGAGAATGGGTCCAAGAATTAGAAGCACAATACTCAGAATTATCCCTCATGGATTATGTTGCACATTATGGTTCATCATCAACATCATCAACTGCGAATACCAGTACCAGTACCAGTACCAGTACCAGTACCAGTACCAGTACTAGCAAACCAAATTTGTATCCACCACATTTGTCACCACAAGACTTGTCAAACGGTATCAAAACGGGAACGTATCATCGGGGTGTTTTCCGATCTGTTGTTGATTATACTACCTATACCGAAAAGAATGCATCACAGCAACAGCAGCAACAGCCCTCTGCTGCTATTGTGACAATACGTAAAGGTAATGATCGAGTTGCCATTACCATTTCAGGATGGAATCACCGGAATCGAGCCATGGATGGGTACGTTTGTTTATTTACCCCCCAAAAGACAACATTTTGCTTGCACTTTTTTGCCTTGTTTTGTGTGTATGAGTGCGTGACGTGTATCTGTTATTCCTTCTAACCACTCTTATCTTATACGCATTTCCCTCTCTCTATATATATGTATAAATACAAACACAAATATTGTGTGTGACGTGATGCAGTGATGTCGTGGCGGTAGCACTGCATTCGGTAGATCAATGGATAGCATCTGATGGCGGTAATGATGCTGGTAATAATAATCACAACAACAAGAACAGGAACAAGAACAAACATAATCCCAAAGTTGGAATTGCACCCGAAACTGCTGAACCAACCATGATGGAAGTTACCAATGTTCCAGATTCCATGACAATTCCCAAGAACGATAATGATACTGATGTCATTCGATCGTTGCGGCCCACTGGCAAGATAGTGGGTATCATAAAGCGAAATACAGATTTGTACAGTGGATCTATTTGGGAGCGACACACGTCTGCAACAGCAAAAGATGGCGACGAATTTAACAACGAGACAATCATTGCAGCTGCGGGTATGAACAATAATGACTTGTCTAAATGTGAACAGGAACATTCGGATGGATCAACAACCTGCGTCTTTGTTCCTGTTAATCCTCAAATTCCACCCATTCTGATTCGAACATCCCAACGAGATCGATGGGTCGGACAACGATTGGTCGTCGCTGTGGACTCGTGGCCAGCAGATTCACCGCTCCCGTTAGGACACTACACCAAGACCCTCGGAAAGATTGGCGACAAGGCCGTAGAGACACAGGTCTTGCTGCTGCAGCACAAAATTCCGTACGAAGCTTTTCCGGCTGCCGTCCTTGCTTGTTTGCCACCTGCCGACTACGATTTGGACGCGGATTACAAAGCTACGAAAGAAAAAGACAAGCGCGTCGATTTGCGGCATCTGCCAATTCTAAGTATCGACCCACCTGGTTGTACGGATATCGACGATGCATTGCATTGCTTCAAAATGGACAATGGCAACTACCAAGTTGGCGTGCACATTGCTGATGTTACGTACGTTTGGCTACATGTCTGCCCACCTGCCAACCTTTTCATGTGTCGCATCTGCCGGTGTACGCCGAAAGATACTTTCCTCTTTCATTGTTTGTCGTCGATTCTCACGCATTTCTTCGGTTCCTCCTTTCACCATCTTGTGTTTTGGGCATCAGGCACTATGTCAAGGCCGGCACAGCTATCGATCTAGAAGCTGCCAATCGATCTACCTCTACATATTTAGTTGACAGACGATTGGACATGCTTCCCAGCTTGTTGTCTACCGATCTTTGTAGTCTCAAAGGAAATGTGGATCGATTTGCATTCTCTGTGCTGTGGGAAGTTACGCCAGATGCTCAAATTGTAAACGTGGAATTCCAAAAAACGATGATCCATTCGATTGCAGCGTTGACATACCAGGAAGCCCAGACAATGATCGACCTACCAGACACGCTCGAGAACATGAAGGACAGGCAGGTCGCGGCTGTGAAAGGACTCGCCGCTCTTGCTCGACTCTTTCGCAAGAGGCGCATCGATGCGGGTGCCTTAACTTTGGCCTCCCCAGAAGTTAAATTTGTCTTTGACAGCGAATCGCTTAATCCAACGGACGTGCAAGCGTACGCCATGCTCGAGGCCAATGATCTAGTGATGGAATTTATGCTGCTTGCCAATGTAACAATCGGAAAAAAGATTCTCAGGCACTATCCTACATTGTCAGTTTTGAGGAGACACCCGGCACCGAACCGAGGGCGTTTTGATGACTTGATAAGCAAGGCGAAATCTCGAGGCTTTGACCTTGTCATTGATGACTCGAAGAAACTTGCTGATTCTTTGGACTCGGCAGTTATTGAGAATGATCCCTACTTCAACAAACTCCTTCGGATCTGTTCCACCCGCTGCTTGTCGCCAGCACAGTACTTTTGTTCTGGGGAGTATCGTCCCAGTGAGTGGCATCACTATGGGCTTGCAGCTCCTGTGTATACGCATTTCACTTCCCCTATCCGACGGTACGATCATTTATTAACTGTCTTAGAGTCACGCGTACTGGTTTTCTACAACATCACTATCTCATCAATATATTTTATTCTCATTCTTAGATATGCGGACGTTTGCGTCCACCGCCTCCTCGCAGCTGCCATTGGTGTTGCTCCTCTGCCGGCACATCTTTCTTCAAAATCGTACCTTCACGATTTATGCGCAAATATGAATCGGAGATCCCGCAGTGCCCAGAACGCCGGTCGAGATAGTGTACAGCTGCATACCCTCATATTCTTTGCCGGAGATGGCGGCGAAGGAGGTGGACCGAAAGAGGAAGATGCCTACGTGTTGGACGTGGAGACTTTGCCCGACACAGATCCTTCCATTCGCATTATTGTACCAAGATATGGTATTGAGGGTCAAGTGAGGCTTCCAATTTCTGCCGATGATCCAAGACTGGTCCGTGTGGCAGGAGACCATCGTCTGACTGTTCAGAGTGGTGATTCAGAACGAAGCATTCGCGTCTTCGACAAAGTGAAGGTTAAAATCTGGGTTAAGGTTTCACCTGATCATCAACGCGAGTTGGTGTTGGATCTCTTGGAACCAACATTCGGCGACATGGCGAAGACTTTGGGTGCCAAGAAAATGGGACAAAGGGATGAAAAGGCGAAGAAACCAGAATCCAAACCAGCCAAAAGGACGAGGAAGAAATAGAGCTATCAAATATATTATTAAGTGCCATTTTGCAAACTTTTGTATCCTGTTCATGGCGCCGGAGCTTGCATTCTATTTTTGACCGATCCATTGCGAATATTCTTGAGTTTCTGATATCTGAGGGAGTCAATAGTGCACGTTGTTGTTGAGCAAACAAGGACATTTCTGATATCTGAGGGAGTGAACAGTGCACGTTGTTGTTGAGCAAACAAGGACAGCATAATATGAATGGACGAGACTTGGCTGTCCTATTTTGCAGTTGACAGTGGCCACACCAATGATGACGGAGGACTACGACTATTTAGAGGCAAGTGTCACTATCCGCTGGCCATAACAAAGAAGCAAGCTGTGCTATGAAGGACTGCTTAGCCCTCTAGTGCTTCTTGCGGGTGCTGGATAGGGAAGGAAGCTCTATCAGAAGCACCACGAAGGATTCCTTTTTGAAGTGCACAGACCAGCACCAGCGGCTCGATAGATACAAACACATAGTCCCTTCGTGCAACGTACTGAAGCTATAGACTAATATTACACAATGCGAATAACGTGTATACCTATCAACTTACAGCTCAAAATTGTTCCTGTATAGCCATCTGCGGCAGTGTAGAATTACCGATGAAGGCCTCCACTTCCGCGCATTTTTTCGCTTCTATTCCGGAATAGGATATGTCGTATTGTATCAAAAAGGCAACGTCGGCTCGGCTCGTGACGAGTACCTCTAGCTGAGTTGGTATGTTCTTTGATCCTTGTTCTAAAAATAAACACGATTAACCTATTCTGCACTTCACATAGAGTAAACTTGCATCGTACTCCCACAAGCTATGTTCCTTTCCCGCTTCAATTAAAGGCAACAGCTGGCTTGCATGTACTGCAGCTGCCTTTGTAGAATTACACATCGATTACGTGTCTTCAGTGACAACGGCCAGACGTCGCGTGAAGAAAACCATGATTGAACTCAATCATATTTATTACCAGGGTAGGGTACCTTGTAACTCGTAATCCAGAGTGTTTTTTCTTCATCTCTTCCGATCAGGCATATTTCCCAAGGAAAGAAGCGACCATGGTCACTACTTGTATTCGAAATCGATGAGCGACGGTCGTGCGAAATCTTTTCAAATAGGCGGAAAGTAGACAATAAAGAAATAATATTCTTAGTATTATTATTCATGCATCCGATGATAGAAGCTAATTGTGGCAAAGAGAAACAAGAAGAAAGTTGTCCTGGGTTCACCTTGAGCGGACGAGACAATGGCGGCGGCGATGGCGATAACGGTGGCGAAAGTGCAAGCAGCATTTCGACAGACGAAAATGACATGCAACCCAGTACGGATCAAAGTGAACTATGGAAATCATTTACAGATCCAGATAGAAGTAGTATCAGTAGTAGCGATGGGTCAGATCCCAATAAAAGCCATCGGAAGGATCCATTAAGCAAGAAGAGAAGGTCCAGCAGCCTTGGCAGTCTTAGTTCTGTGTCACTATCACCTGACATACATAACGTTAAGAACAAGAAGAGCCGCAGCGTTTCCTTCGCCAAAACAGTTAGCACCAAGGTGATGGACACCATGGCTGTGGAGAATGGAGCGGTTGACGCCAAAAAGGTAGTTGGCGAACGCGATGCAAGGAAGTCAGCAAAATCGGCAGCACCGGCTTCATTGCCGCCTTGGGTTACAGAAGAGGGTTCTGATCTGCCAATCGCAAATCTCTCGCACTCTTTTCCGTTTTACTTTTCACCAAACTGTATGGCGAGCGCTTCCCCCCTCCGACCGCCTCCCCTACGAGCTTCATACCCTCTGCCGCCGCCATCGAACTCACCCCCTTATCCGCATCCATTTTATCGGGCCCCAGTGGAAACGTTTCCACCACGACGCAAGCATTATTACCATCCAATGCCATTTCATCATACTCCAATGCCGGATTTTCGCCAAGGCGCCAGATTGGCTCATTCTCGAACTTTGCCAAGTTCTTCAGCTCTCGATGTGCCAACGCTTGGTGCACCAGCTTTGTGTCCGCCAACTGCGTCTGATACTGATCAATCGGCTATATTTTCTGTACCCGAAGCTATGGTTTTGTCCTTGCCAAACTCTAGCGGGCGCGAACCAAAAATGTACAAAGTAAAATATGAAGTTTACAGAATGTCTCGCGAACAAGTTCAGCCATTCCTGGACAGTTACCGAGCCAGTGTTCCTCCACCGACTGGAAGTGGTAGTAGCAGTCTCTTACCCAAGGTCCAGGCAGAATCAGCATCACCAGTAACAGTGGCAGCAGCAAAAGGAACAGGAACGGCAGGGCACGAACGACCCCATTTCTTCGCCTATCCTGCCTTATAGATATTTTTCACCTTAGTGTAGACATTGTAAAGGGATGTTATAGGTATTCATATAACAATAGAATTTTCTGGTTATGTACTGTAACCATTACAAATGTCGTCGCATTCACCGTCTTTTGTTTCTTAGGCAGCTTCGGCTGACTGTGGGGGTGCCAATACGTACTGAATGGCGCTGTGAAAAAATAATTTAAATTGAAAGATTCGTCGACGTTGCTGCACGTCCATAATAGCTAAAATATGGGACAACATTTCTTCGTGGCAGGTTTGGGCACCTACCGAATCTCGCAATAGCTTCTTCAGTTGACCCATATTGTTCAAAAGAGCCAAACGACCAACCGTATCCCAGGATGCATTTCCGATACTGATCTTGTTGCTGTTGCTAGTGCTGTTGTGGTTACCTTCGTGGTTCTGATGCTCTTCTTGCATGGTGGCATAGGCTGCCTCGTAAAAGGCCAAAGCTTTCTGCAATTGTCGCTGCATGGTGGTGTTCAACGAGCTGGTTTCATTGTCGTCTCCGTCAGTGTTGTTATCACTCTCATTCTGGAGCGTGCTCAGTACCGCCAAGTGGAAGGAGAGACCAGTATTGAACAGCACGGCAAATGAAAGTTGGTGTACAGCAAAGGACGACAATGACGACGACGGACTATTTCGGGCTGCTTGGGAGGACAAGTATGACAATGCCACTAACGATGTTCTTCTGTGTGACTTTTCTGCTATTATCTGAATGGGACTTGTGAAGATGCCATACTCTTGTTGAAGAGGAAGAGATGATTGGGCCTCGGGAAAGCGAAATTCTAAGACATGAGTTGCCGGGAAAACATCAATAACAACAGCAGCAGCAGTAGCGGCAGCAGTATCATCACCAGAAGCTAGGTCCTCCTTGATTACCGCTAAACAAGATGATAGGGCTTTCACAGCTTTTTCATACCGTTGTGATTGCAGGAGCTTAGTACCTTTGCAGTTCAGCTTGAGGACTTGCTGGATAGAGGAAAGACTGTCTTTGCCTTTGCTGCCTCTGTCCACCGACTGCAAACGTTCTCGGGAGGTAGGCTCGCTGCCGCAACCAGTTGTTGTAGTGGTCGGTTCTGTCATCTGCTTGGAGGTGGAGTGATTCATTCCTTGGTTAACGAAGTATTGTGTGTCGAGTTGAAGGTTGAACGTACAGAAATATTTATATTCGTAATTTTGTGACCGCCGTACTGGTTTAAAGTACTGTTTACTGTCTGTGTCGAGAGTTACTACTACCAGTAGCAGTACTACCACTCGTACTGCAGTACCAGCACCTGGTAATTGTTGAAAGAAATGATTGGAAGATCGAAGGGGCAATGCATCAATGCGAAACAGGAACATGATGCACTTAATGACGTTTGCAAATTTAGTGCTCCTGAGTACAAAAGTAGCTGACATCACACAATACACTGTTGAAGTGGCCTTCTTTTCCGAAATGCCTTGGAAGATTTGCTGTTCTATGGAAGACCACAACATTATTTCGAATCCTCGGAAAATGTCACAATCTTATCAGAAGACTACTGTACTACGGTAGGGGTCTAGTACACTAGGTACCTGGTACCTGGTAACACGGTACCCTGATAGACAGCTCTATTCGACAAGAAGGCATCTGACTTCATGGAATTAGTGTCCTCCCTGTATGTTCAAGAATGGAAGTCATTGTTTTATGCGATACCATATACTAGACTACTCTACCCTTGTACTGTACCAGGTACAAGGTATGGTACCTGGTGGTAACGATAGGTAATAGACTACTGTATACTACGGTATGAAGCAAGACAGGCAATGACGCACCTTAAAACGTTATGATGGAAATTATACATTAATTGAATTACAATTTTTCAGTAGTACTGATACTAGACTACTACTGTAGTGGAATCTAGAAGGAAAAAGACAATAGCGATGATGCAGCCTCCGTGCGTACATGTATTTTTAGGCAGCCTGGGCAACCGGTGCATGAGGCATGATGATAGGTAGAGTACTTTGAAAGAAAGAGTCAAAGTCTTGTATCGTATCTTTCTCTTGGCAATGGGCAATGTACACCAAAATGCCGAAAAGTCGTTGGGAGCACTCTTTTGCTTTCAAGGAGTTTCCGAGAACGCAATGTATCTGACCAATATTGTTCAATATCGCCGTGATTTCGGTAACCTTCTGAATGGATTCGTCTTGCATCATGGAGTATGCCAATTCATAAAAAATAAGACTTTTTTTGAAGCGCCTGTGCATAGACGCTTTCGGGGAGGCGAGTAGTGCGCTCAAATGCATCGCGACAGCAAGATTAAAGAGAAGCGCAAAAGAGAAGCTTACGAGAGAGGCAAAACTCAGGTAGTTGATGGTTGCTATTGCTGTTGCACGTTGGGCTGTGTCGTGGATATCTACCAAAAGAGGACGCTGAAAAACAAAACCATGATCTGTTGGTTTAGAACTAGCTAAACCAAAGTAGAAACGAACATCATCATCTGCAACATCAGCAAGTACACCTTCCTGGGCGTGGGAAAGTTCTTGTTTGACCAGACGTAACGCTTCTTGGAAAGAAGAAATTGCATTGTCGTACGTATACGCCTCTAGGAACTGAGCTCCTTCTTTGTTTAATTGTATTGCCATGTTGATAGTAGTATTCGACATGGTAATGAATGCAGGTCTAGTCTTCTATGCTATTTTTGGAATTTTTGCTCTGGTTGCTTCTAAAAAAGGTTTTAGAATTGTGAGCGGACATGACAAAAATAAAATAAAATCCAGCCATGAACACTTGAAGTTTCAGATTACCATTCGTTAAAGGTGCACCACGTCAGATTCGCAATGACTTTTTTGCTGTGAGGTTATAAGTCGTTTTGCTTTAATCGGAGTAGCTGCCGAAATATTTAACTAAGATTGGATACACTTGGTTTCGGTGTTCGTAAAAGGAATCTAGTTAGCCATTCAGCATTCGAATACTACGAGTGGTAGGATTTTTTGTACTGTAGTACCAGTACTTAGACTGATACTGGTACTAGTAATTGCCTGGATGAATAAAAACTGCACGGACATAAGAGCAAGAAGTGTACCAGCGAAATAAGCGACAAATATCGTCAAATCGAAGCAACTCTCGATGACCAAGTCAGCGGTGGCTTCCATCAGCGCTGGTACCAGGTATTGCATGGAAATTACTGCATAAAAGAATATCTGTGTTGTAAGAAGTTGCTACTGCTCAAATAAGGGATATGGTACCTTAGCATTTGCTTACTGTATGAACTTCTCGAAGACCTCAGTACCGTTTTACCTGGAATAATACAGTGTCACGCTCTAGTAGGTATTGTTCTGGTGAACAAAATAATCATTGCCAAATCCATGCATTCATCTTGCAGCTGAATACACGATGCATTGGGAATAATATTATGGTCTCGTAGAGACGAAGTTGCCACGCACATCGACTTTAGCTACATAGTACAGTAGCCAATTTTCCATGGTGTAGTATTCTTTCAAATTACTTTACGAGCAGCTAAAAGCTCTTTTTGCTGGTTGCCCAATGGCTAAACAGTGTTGTTAGCTGAAATTTATTTTCGTACAGTAGCTAACCCATTGCTCCTTGATAACCAGTAAACTAAAGTTTGCTGTGAGTTGCCACATCAGATAAAACTCATGAAGAACATAGATCGCGGCTATCTGGCTCTATCACGCTAGTCCTTGTGATTGCCTTTTGTTCCCAGGGTTGACCAACAACGATCGAGCCATATGAGTGGAATTCGCGACGGCAACTGAAGGACCACCGGCAGTCGACAAGCACCATCCGATCGTTTCACACCTGATTTTACGGATCCTGTCTTGATTATGTTTTGATGATGGATTGATTGTACCATTTCTTTATTTGTGTTTCTTTGCTTCCACAGCAGCGCCCGGACAACAAATAATGAACGCACGTACTCGCTCATGTGTTTTATCTGTCAGTTCTTCACCGTGATGTTGCTGTCTCCTTACCATACTATTATGCTTGAGCGAAACCTTGTCGCGCGTTCACTAGAGCTAGCTAGCTACTGCAGTCTATCAGATCAACACTACACAACCTGGCCTCGGTGCAAAAAGATATTGATTCTACTAGACTACCTGGTACTGGTAGGTGGTACTGGTAGGTTCTGTTGGTATGAGAGAGCATGTGTGCGCTTTCACAAAGTTTCAATCCAATAAGAATTCAATTTGTACAATATTTGCACGGTGGCTGGTGCTGACCATTAGCTACTCTATTAATACTACTCGTCTAGCTAGTAGTCTACTACTACTAGTAGTACTAATAATGCAATCAAAATAATGGTCAACAGACAGACCAAATCGTAAATCGATCACCATTCATTCAGTTTTTAACGAAAACAGGATTATTTTCTTTGGTCTGCTCATTTAATAGTTAGTTTGCTTTCCATCTGGCTTTCCATTCCACCCATCGCTACGCTGGGTACATAACCAACAAACAGGATAGAAACGGAGCAACACAACACGATGGCGGCAAAGAAAACCAAGTCGGGACGATCGTCGAAGCAAGCAGCAGCAGCAGCAGCAGCAGCATGCAAGAACTCGATCAAGAAACAAACAAAAAAGAAAAGTAAACAACAACAAGAAGAAGAAGAAGAAGTAGACAATTTCGTCATTAAAGACAATAAAGACGAAGTGAGCGGTAATAGTAGTGAAGATGACAGCAGTCATGGTAACGACAATGGTGGTGACAGCGACCAAGACGAAACTGAAGGCGCCAATGCGTTTACTGATGACAACGCCAAGTGGTTGAAACCTAAAAGCAAAACTAACACCAAGAAATCGCAACTCTTGTCCTCATCTTCTGACGAGGATGATGATGATGAAGACGAGGATGATGACAACAAGTTTGACAATAAAAAAGGCAGTGATGATGATGATGATGATGATGATGATGAGCTGCTGGAAGTCGAACGTCAAGCGCAACAATTGGACGACGAGCTCGAACAGGAAAAGATTGAAGCTGCCGCCGAGTTGAAGCGTACCATTGAGGAAGAAACTGCTATCTATCACTTGCCCACACGGTCCGAATGGACGGAAGCTTCGGAAGATCGATTGGTAGCTCCCAGTGAACTGCGCAGTCACATTGCTTCCATTTTGGAAGTTCTTGCAGAATTCAAAGCACGGAGAGAACCGGGTCGATCGCGGAGCGAGTACGTGGATTGGTTGGTACAGTTTGCATCTGAACTGTACGGGTACATTCCCGAACTGGTGGCCTACTTTTGCACCATGTTTTCACCGACAGAGGCTGTTGAATTTTTGGATGCCAGTGACAGGCCGAGACCGTTGGTCATTCGGACCAATACGCTCAAGGCACGACGCAAGGATCTGGCCGCGGCCCTCATGAAACGGGGTGTAACGCTCGATCCTTTGGCACAGTGGAGCAAGGTAGGACTCAAGATTGTTGAATCGCCGGTCCCCATTGGAGCGACACCCGAATATCTGAGCGGACATTACATGCTGCAGAGTGCCGCCAGCATGTGTCCCGTTTTGGCCTTGAATCCACAACCCAAGGAACGGGTATTGGATGTCTCAGCCGCTCCAGGAGGAAAAACCAGCTACATTGCACAATTGATGCGCAATACGGGAGTCATTGTAGCCAACGACTTGAAAGCCGAACGTCAAAAGGCTACTGTTGCCAATCTTCATCGGTTAGGCGTTCACAACTGCGTGTCCTGTACTCATGATGGTCGGCAACTCGGAAAATACTATCCCAATCGCTTTGATCGAATATTGTTGGATGCGCCATGTTCGGGACTCGGGGTTATTTCGCGGGATCCCAGTGTCAAGGTCCAACGAACGGTCGAAGACTTGCGCAACTGTGCCCACTTGCAAAAGGAGCTTCTTTTGGCGGCCATTGATGCTCTGAAGGTTTACAAACCCGGACATTCCGGAGATATGAACAAGGATGGAAGTGGAACCATGGTCTATTCGACATGCAGTGTCAGCGTCTTTGAAAATGAGGAAGTCGTCAATTATGCACTATCCAAACGAGATATTAAAATTGTGGACACAGGTTTAGAATTTGGTATGTGAATGTTCGACTTGTGATCTTTCGTATTGAAAACAATGAACTGTGGCTCACAACCTCTCTCTCGTCTTTGTTTGTTTGGTTTGATGACATTTGAATTCTAAACATTATTTTTGTTTCTTCCAGGCAAACCTGGATTCGTTCGGTACCAACAAAAGCGGTTCCATCCTTCTGTTGCCTTGACACGCCGATTTTATCCTCACGTGCACAATATGGATGGTTTTTACGTTGCCAAAATTATAAAATTGAGTGATGCACGTCCAGAGGATACTTTCGAAGTCGACAACGAAGAAGAAGAAGCAGAACTAGCAGCAGCAGAGGGTAGCACTCACAAGAAGAAAAAGGAATCCACTAATGCAGTTGAAATCCAAAAGAAAAAGGGAAAGAAAATTTTGCGCAAACGCAAGGCTGGTGCTGGTGGTAGCAATGCAGTAGAAGACTCGAATGAAGCGGCAGCAAGGAAAAAATGCAAACCGAAATTATCTGTTCCACCCAAAGCACAACTGCAACAGAAAATGCAGTCCAACGAGTTAAAGCAGAAGACCAGCAACAACAAAACCAATGCCAAAGTAACCAAACCTCGACGTAAACGAGCTGCTGCTGATGCCTAATTATTCATTTATTCAAATGTGGACGAATGGATGGATGGATGATTGAATGGATGCATGGTGGGAGTACAGACAGCCAAGAATGGCGGTGGATGGAGTGGACACTGTTGCAATAATAATATAGTTTCCTTCTTGCATTGCACGGGCATTTTCTTTCGTAAATCAATAGAAAGAATGATCGATCAAAATAGAATTGCGTTGTTGGAGCAGAAGATCGTACCATTGGTGCGTCTAATAGCTACCAAGGATAGATGCCGTGGTTCCTTTCTACTAGCTAGTTGTAGCTACTACTGGTAAGAATAGAAAGTAAAAAGTAGTACTGTAGTTGTTCATCAGATTTCGTTGTAAAAGTTGTAAATTTCAGTGAGTCCATGGGGTCCTACCCATTTCTGTTGGAGTATTTTTTGTGTGCAAACCCGTTTTAGGCCTGCTTTATGGAGGAGTTACTAGTATTTGGGATAAGCAAATGCGCGAGATCCGAGAAGTAATAATATTACGTTCGTTGTTTGGTGGGATAGCTACAGGAACCACCGAGACTTACTTGGTAAGGTCTTTCGTATCCATAGAACCTGACCTGTTGTAGAAGCTACAACTAGCTACAGTAGACTCTCTACTAGTAGTAGCTAGTACAGTACCCAAGTACTTGTAAAGCTAAAGGGTCCCTCACTACTAAGAAATAATTTTGACACTTTTT
>Ga0100380_10004730_pt1 | contig 14189 bp, 17 predicted proteins | sample CryGeymeta201504_FD_80417 | JGI IMG/M metagenome (GOLD analysis project Ga0100380, IMG submission 80417) | Groundwater microbial communities from Crystal Geyser aquifers in Utah, USA - Crystal Geyser metaG 2015-04 | ecosystem: Environmental > Aquatic > Deep subsurface > Groundwater | place... | reverse complement strand
TCCATATTCTCTTACTTCTTCGTACCATTTTCCAACAGAGTTAAATGTTTCCCGTCTTGTTATATCGTAAACTATCATTGCACCTTTGGCTCCTTTATAATAAGCTGCAGTAATTGATTTATACCTTTCTTGTCCGGCAGTATCCCATAAATGGACTTTTACTATTTTATTTTCAATTCTATATGTTTTCATTGAAAGTTCAACTCCGACTGTAGCTTTTGATTCTTGGTTAAATTCATTTTGTACAAACCTGGTTAAGATATTCGATTTACCTACACCAGAGTCACCTACTACTACAATTTTAATAGAGTAATCTTCAGTTTCGTTTGTTTCAGTTAGTGTAATATTAGGTTCCATTAACTCTATTTTAAAATTACAAGAAAATTATTCATATTATCAAAATAATAAAATAAATATTAATAAAGAAAAAGAATAATAAAATAAAATTAAGCATAAATTTATTACTGAAATTTATTATAAAGATCAAATTTTCAATATTTAAGATTAAGTTAAATTAATTATACATCTAATCAAGATCAGCTTCGTCATCGGATCTTTCGTTGTCAGCCCACATACCTACTCCTTTGGTCTTAGCTTTCTTTTGAGCCTCGTTCAAAGCATCGAGTTCTACTTTTCCTACAGGTTTCTTTTTATCAAGCTTAGCAAGTCCAATCTCGAGTAATTCATATTGTAGTGAGTCTTTAATATTTTTATCTTTTGAGTTATAGATTATTATTCCATTCTTAGCTCTTGATTCTAAAGAATAGCAATAAACAACTTTAGCGAAGTATTGCTTAGACTGGTTTTGACCAAATGTCTTCATTGTTACTAAAGCCTTTTTCATTGAGTGTTCAGAAAATTTCAAGTGGGCAAGTTCGCATGATACTGCTTGGGGTTCAAATTGAGCAATAGAGCTATCTAGTTTGATTAAGTCAGATCCAGCGATTTCTTCGATCGTACCATAATCAATAAACTCAACTTCATGTTTATCTTCCTTGAAAGTTCTAATAGTAATAGCTCTGTAATATTGTTCATCATTATAATACTTAGCAGCACATAGTACTCCCTTTCTAATTGGGGCCTCAAGTGAAATAGCTTTCTTTTTTCCGATATCATAGTCACCTAATACTTCACAAATCTTGTCTAAATTCTTATTTGGAGTGTAGTTAACATAAAAATCACTAAAATCAACGAACTCTGATACTTTAACAGTGGAGTCAACAGTTTTTTCTGTAAGTTTTATTGCTGCACCAGTATCATAGCCATCACTTCCTTCTTTTAGCATTGATACTAATCCGTCATACTTCCAAATGTTTACTTTATTTTCCATTGCAGCTTCTTCAGCCTTCTTATAGAGATTAAGATGAGAAAAGTTGCCGGCCATTCCGATGTTTACGACAGCTAAGCCGTTTTTAATAAGACTAGCCCCGTAATTTTCACCGTTGAAGTAGAGATAACCAAAGTAATTTCCGACTCTATCTCCTTGTATGATATCGACTGTTCCCTCTCTTTGGAGAATAGATTCGTTTGCGAAGTCGACTCCTAATTGAGATATTTTATCACATAGCTCAGTATTATTCTTGTCTTTTGAAAAAGTTTTAATACCAAGTAAATTAAAAGGGATCATACATTTCTTTGATTCTATTCTTAATTTAAGTCTAGTTCCAGTGATAACATGTTCAACAACGCAAGGAGTGTTTCTTTGGCCTACTAAAAAGTCTTTAAATTCTTTGACTTTTTGTTTATTAGCAGCGAATAAGTCAGAGTAGTTATAAACACCGGGAGATTTGGTAGAGTGTACTCCTACTTTTTTTTCTTTGGCTTCTGTAAATGCTCCTGAGTATTGGTCTAAATATTTTGAAGCATTTTGAGTATCATCAACTTTTGGAGTAACATAACTAGCATAACCATGTTTAATTAACTCAGCATTTATATTAACATCTGATGCTCCTTCTTTTTCTGAAATTTTAATTACTGAGAAGAAATTCATTTGCCTTTCTGGTGACTTATCTTTTCCTTCAATTACTCTTGTGAAATCGTATTCGCAGAATACTCTTTTTCCTACGAAATTTTTACGTAGGTATTCTTTTGCTTGCCAAGCCCATGGTTGATCAGCCTCATTTGTGTTTGGATTAGCTAATTTTGGAGCTTTTAAATGTGAAAGGAAGACTCTAATAACTTCCCCAGTACTTTTATGTTTAACTGAAATTGAGTCTCCAGAATGAACTTGAATACATAATCCATCAAAGCTAGCTTTATCGCTTGATTTAACAGAGTTATTATTAGATCTAATTTTTCCGTCTTCAGAGCCACCGACATGGTTCTTCCATAATCTTAGTCTCTCATTCATAGCAAATTGCTGTGCGTTTTTGAGGTTTGTAAGTTCTTCATTTGTTACGTTAGAACTTCCAGTAAATACTTTAGTGTAGCCTCCTCTCAGAATTTGTAAGACTAAATCACCTTTAACACCGAGGACATCTCCAACAAAGTTTTTATTTTCATCAACTGAGTAAAACTTCACTTTGAAGTCTCTGTGAAGAATTAAACGTTCTACACAGGCTTTGCCGGATTTATAAATAACAGGCTCTTTAGTATTGTTTGGAATAGCTAAAAATCTAGGGTTAAATCTTATAAAGCAATTTAAGTCTTTTATGAAAAGAATATAGCTTGAACAGTTAATAACGTGCTCGATCATAACTTCTACTTCTTTACCGAGACAGAAATCTTCAACTCTCTTGAAGTCAAAATCTTTATCGTCAAATTTTGTAAGGGCTCTTTTATGTTTTTCTAATTCTGTTTTCTCAGCCCATATGTTTTCTTTGTTTTTTTTAGCTTCATTTTCGAAATTTTGAAGTTTTCCATAGTATTCAGATTTTGCAAATGATTCATTTTGTTTATTAATGCCACTTACTTTAGCATATCCTTTCTTAACCAATTCTAAGTTAATATTTTTATTTTCTAAAAATATCTGTCCGATACATCTTTCTCCTGATCTATAGTCTATTGTATATTTTACTACCTTTCCGATGACTAAACCTCTTAAGAAGTTTCTTGATTCCCAACCAAAAGGTTCTTCTTCTTTATTGTTACTTGAGCCAACTTTTGGTGCGTTTATAAGGTTAAATGACAATAAACATTCTTCTGGGGCTTTGTCTGACATTTTGTCGACTTTTCCTGAAATTGAGATTGTATCTCCAGATAAAACTCCTTTAACTAATCCTTCTAATATTTTTTCCATTTTGTAAATAAATACAATTTTTAATTAGAATTAATATATAGTAGTAATAATATTATATATTAATTTTACTAATTCAACGTGTTAAATTTATTAAATTTTTAATATTAAATTATTTATAAATTTAAATTTATAATCTTATATTATACATCTTATAAAACAACAATTTTGAGATATTTATAGCAGTAAACTATAAGTAATAAATTGTATAATTAAATATAAGAACACATATTATACTTTAAACTTTAATAACTATAATCATTTACATATAGTAGTAAGTAGTAATAGCAAACCATTAGTAAAACTATTACTCTTAATCGAATACATCCGTTAATAAATTTATCTCCATAAATAAAAAAAATTAATTATTAATTAATTATTAAATATTTAAAAATGATTTATATCATATTAAATGCAAAAAAGTTTACAAACAAATAAACCAAGAGGAACAACTATCTGGTTAACCGGCCTATCTGGAGCTGGAAAGTCAACAATTGCTGAAGCCTTCCACGCTGCAGTAGAGAAAATTTACCATAGACAAGTTATTGTTTTAGATGGAGATGTAATTAGAAGAGGTCTTAACAGGTATTGAATTTTATTAAATTTTAGTGATTTGGGATTCTCAGAGAAAGACAGAGAAGAAAACATTCGGTATAATTTATTAATTTAATTAATCTAAATTCAATCATATAGTCGTATCGCAGAAGTCGCTAAACTATTTAACTTACATGGATTTATTACAGTCGTTGGATTTATTTCTCCATACGTTCAACACAGAGACAGAGCAAGAAAAACTCATGAGGATTCAAGCTTAGTCTTTAACGAAGTCTATGTCTCAACTGCTCTTGAAGTATGTGAAGAAAGAGATGTAAAAGGATTATATAAAAAGGCAAGAGCCGGAGAAATTAAAAATTTCACTGGAATTAGTGATCCTTATGAAGCACCATTAAAACCAGAATTAACTCTTGATACTCATAAATTAAATTTAGATTGCTGTGTTAATACAATTATTGAACATATTACAAAAGAAGGAGTACTAGAACACCTCAATACTAGTGTCGAACGTAAATTAAAGACTGAAGACTTAAAAACTATTACTCATTCTTGCGAATTAATAGTCGATGAAGAGGAATTAAACTTATTACAAGTCTTCCAACAAGGTTGGTGTCCTCAGGGGCTAAGATGCTTTATGAACGAAAGCCAACTTTTAGAGTGTATGTACTTCAAGACCTTTACGTAAATAATATTATGATTAAATATCCTTTATTAATAAATTAGTGATAATAACTCAAAATCCTTCTTACAATCAATTCCTTTAATTTATCCTATTAATGAAGAAGAAAGAGAAAAAGTAAGTAAGGCCGAGAGAATTATTTTAACTAGTAAAATTACTAAAGCTCCAGTTGCCATTATTGAGAAACCATCTTTTTATAACTTTAAGTAAGAACGAAATTTTATTTTATATAAAAATAATTAAAAATAATAGAACTTTATTAAATAACTATTCTAACTATTCTTTAGACAACAAGAATTCTTCGCCAAAATCTTTGGATCTGTAAGTGATAAACATCCTAAAATTGGAAAATACAAGTCACAAGGAATGTTCTTATTAACAGGAGCCGAGTTAACATTTGTTGACACTGTTAAATTCAATGACGGACTAGATCACTTAAGACTTTCTTCTGAAAAGATTAAAGAACTTGTCAAAGAAAAAGGAGCTGATACTGTCTATGCTTTCCAACTTAGAAACCCACTCCATAACGGACATTGCATGCTATTAAACGACACTAGAACTAAGTTAATCAGCGATGGATATAAAAATCCAGTTCTTTTACTTCATCCATGTGGAGGATGGACTAAAGACGATGATGTACCACTTGATACAAGAATTAAACAACACGAGGCCCTTTTTGAATCAAAAGTTTTAAACAGAGATACTACTATTATGGCTATATGGCCTAGTCCAATGTACTATGCTGGTCCTCTCGAAGTAATGTGGCATTTTTCATCAAGACAATTTGCTGGTGTTAATTATATGATTGTTGGAAGAGACCCTGCAGGATTAAAAAATCCTGAAAATCCAAGTGAAGATTTATATGACCCTACTCACGGACAAAAGGTATGATATATTATTAACATTTAATTAACTAATTTAGGTTTTAGACATTGCAAAGAGAAGCGGATTACTCGACTTAAAAATCTTAGCATTTAGAGTTGCTGCATATAACACTAAAATTCAAAGAATGGACTACTTCAACCCTGAAAACAAAGATGATTTCGATATGATCTCCGGAGGAAGAATGAGAGAATTAGCCAGAACTGGAAGCCAACCACCAAACGGATTTATGGACCCTAAAGGTTGGGAAATATTAGCTTCTTATTATAAGTCATTAAAATAAGAAAAGAATCAAGAACATTATAAATATTGAAGAAAAAACAAATAAATAATAACTTAATATTTTATTTTAAGATCTTTATTCAATAAAAACATCAGCAAATATTCTTTTATATAATAAATATATATATAATTTATAACTTAAGTTTGTATTTATAACGCTTTAATTTATTTGAATAATTTATTTAATTTTTAATTAAATAATTTTATTGTAATATAACAATAATATTAATTAATAACTTATAACAATGTCTAAAGAGGTATGTAAAGGAGAAGAACATCCATATTGTACATGTGGTAAATGTATAATAAGAAGATTAAGAAAGAATCATTTTACTAGCTTCCCATACGCAAAAGATCTAGGTAGTACTTATAGTAAAGATTATGTTGGAAAGAGTCAAGGTAAGTTACCTGAATTATATAATAAATCAAAGCATAATGGATTTGAAGGTATTTATAGAGAGAATCTTCCTACAAGTCTAATGAGTACTCAAAAGTTTGATTATAAACCGTTTAAAGTTCAACAACAAGAGATTAAAGAAGAAGAACACCTAATTGATTCAATTCCATTTTTTGGAAGGACTTCTTACCAAACACAATTCCCTAACTGGGGCGGCTATAACCCAGGTGGCAAACCCTCTGTAGAATTTAGTAAAATCGATATTCCATTAAGAGGAAAGTCAAACTATAATGAAAACTACACAAAATTCCCAGCAAAAAATTACAAAACAAACAAAGCACTTAATTTTAGTAAAGACACATTAGAATTTTATGGTAGATTTAACCCTGAAACAAGTTCAGGAAGTAACTATAAACCAGTTGACTTTAATCAACCACATTACTTTTCTAAGGAAAAATTCCGAAAAATTGATATTGAAAAGTCGTCGTTAATTCCTGCACCTGTTTCTAAAGTTATTTTTTCAACAACATATGGAGAGAATTTTGTTGATAGAAAAAATGCTACACAATGTAAACTAAGAGAATACTTAATGAGACAAAATAAGACACATTTAGATATTTAGAAAAATCTATTAAGATTATTTAATAAAAGTTTATTTGTTTATATAAAATGATTAAATATAATAGTTTTAGTTAATAAGTTATAAATTATAAATTATTTTTCGTAATTTATGTATTATAATTATTTTATTATGATTATATTAATTCATTTTTAATAATTTTGCATTATATCTGTATTATTTTAAATGGTGAAGACTTATTTAAAATATGAATTAATAGATATATTAGGACAAATAACTGGAAAGCAATGTATACCTGTAATAAATATTAAAGGTAATATTAAAAATTAAATAATCATCTTTTTTTAATTAATACAGACACTTTTATATATTGTGGATGTAATGATTATATCATGAAGATAAATTTAAAAACTGGATTAGTTGAACGAAGAATATCAGAACCTAAAATAAAATCAATAGTAACATGTTTACATATCACAGAGGATTTAGTTTATTTAATCGCAGGGTAATCTTACACTATATAATTTACTTAACTATCATAATTTTAATAATTAGCTATGAAAACGGTAACATTGCTGTATATTCAATCGAAGAAGATTACTTACTATCAAAATTATTCAAACTCCATAAATCTGAAATTACTTATTTAGCACTAAATAATAATTATTTAGCATCTGGAAGTAAAGATACTAATATTTTTGTGTGGGATATTATTGGAGAATCAGCTTTATATAAGTAATAATACTTTAAATTTTATTTTTTATTTATTATAAAGATTGACAGGTCATAGAGATGGAATATTAAAAGTTAATTTTTGCACAATTAAGTTAAGTGAGTTTGAAGAAGCAGATGTAATTATATCAGTATCGAAAGATAATACACTTAAAATTTGGAATTACAGAACTCAAGAATGCTTACAAACTTTATCAGATCTCATTCACAAAATCTCTAATTTCATTATATTTAATAATATGATCATCATCGGCTCACAAGACACCAAATTAAAAATTTATGACTTCAAAACAACAGTAAATCAAAATGTCACAACCTATTTAGAAAATAAAGGAAGTCTAAATCGCCAATCATCTGCTAAAATAACATCAATGGATATGACTCACGATCAAAAATTATTTACTATACTTAGTAAAGATTCCTCTATTGAATTTTTCAAAATATTATCCAATGCCGAAATAAAAAAGCGTTTACTTAACGACGAATTACTTAAATCAAATCTCAAAAAGAGAGAAAAGTTATTAAATAAGGATAAGATTTCAGATATAACTAACAACGTTAAATCATTAATAAAAGATAATAATTATAATTACAAGGTCAAATTCTTTCCTCTGTTTAAATTCTTTAACGATGCTTTAATAACAGGAATTGTCTTCTTGAACAACACAAGAAAGAATAACACATGCGATTTTATTATTTCATTAAAGAATAATAGCTTAGAATGTTATGAAATGGTAACAAAGTTATTAAGTGAGAATATATATAAAGATTTTGAATTTGGTGGAAGTACTACTGTTAAAGTTGATGAGAATAACATGCAGATTAATAAAAGTTATGTTGTAGCCAGTAATGGACATAGAGATATTATAAGACTAGTTAAGTTTGGAGAAGAAGCAAGTTTGGTGTTGACAGCTTCTAACGAGAGTGTTAAAATATGGAATTTATTTTTAGTTAATTGGAATAAGACAATTGAGTTAGAGAAGGTTATAAGTGGTTGCTTTATTTTACAAGATAAATATGTAAGTGATTTTATAATGTTATTTTAGATTGCCTTAGGAACAAAAGGAGGAGGATTGTATTTATATGATACTCATTCACTAGAATGTATTTTTTCTGATTTACAAGCTCATGCTGGAGAGATTACTAATATTCATCCAGTTAAATACAGTTACGTAAATGAATCTTATAAAATTGTTACTTGCTCGTCAGATAAACAAATAAAATATTGGAATCTTAACTTTAAAGAACAGAAAAAGAATTTTCAACGTCAAATTGATGTAAATAAACTAAATTTAACTTGATTTACCTATATTTAGTTGAATGTTAGTGGTTTAACTGTTTATAAAACATTAGATACTGTAGATCAAATTACTTATTGTATGGTTTCTCCAGATGGAAAGTTTATTATATATTCTTTGTTAGATAATTCTATTAGGATTTTCTTTGAAGATACAAATAAGTTTTATTTATCTTTATATGGACATAAGGTATCGATTAAAGACTTAATTAATTTTAATAAAAATAGTTACCAGTATTATCATTCGATGTATCAAGTGACAACACATTACTTATTTCAGGATCAGGAGACAAAAACATTAAAATATGGGGAATGGATTTCGGAGATTGTCATAAATCAATATTTGCTCATGGTGACTCTATTACTTGTGTTAAATTTGTTAAAGAGACTCATTATTTCTTTTCATCTTCTAAAGATAAATGTATTAGGTATTGGGACGCAGACACAGTAAATATCTTATATTTAACCTAATAAAATAATATAATAGTATGAATTAATTTACGAATTCAACGACTACTTCGCTGAAGTTTGGAGTTTAGATATTAATTGTGAAGGAACAATGATGGTTGGAGTATCCGGTGATAAATCTATAAGAGTATACCAAATTACAGAGGAACAAATAGCCTTAGAAGTTGAAAGAGAAAAACGACTTGATAAAGTTATTGAAACTGATTTACAAAAGGAGTTTGAAGATAAGAATGCATCATATTATGTAAATTTAGTTAATGATTAAATTTATTAATATTTGCAATTTTAGAATAAAGAAATTGATAAGTTAATTCCAGTAAAGAAAAGCTTAGAAAATCTAACTCATTCCGAAGACTTAATTGAATCTTTAGACCTTGCAGAAAAGTTTCGCGAAGAAGTTAACCAATACGAAATAAATTTAATAGAATATGAAGTAATATATTTTTAATATAACATTTCAACAATATAAATTTAATAATGATAACTAACATTGCTAATCCAATAATTCCTTATAGAAATCTCAAAAAATGTATCAACATAACAAAATGAAAGAACTAAAGGTATACAATTTAGAAAAGCCAGAAAAGCCTAGAGCCAATTTATTCTTCCTTGGCAAAAATATTTTCAAATTCATTTTAGATAAAATAAAATCTATTTCATACTCAGATTTAGAAAGTACTTTGAATAATCTACCATACTCGTATGTCCAAACTTTGTTATTTTACTTAGAGTATTTTATTAGAAATGTAAGTTATTTAAATATTTAAATGATAATGTAATTGTAGAATATAGAAATAGAACTTGCAAATCGTTGTGTCATTTTCGTCACCACTTTATTCGAAAACCAAATCTCAAACGATAAAACAATTATTAGACTACTAAGCTCAATTAAAAAAAATATGCGAAAGAACCTAACACTTATTCGAGACTTATTAAATTTTAATATTCACTCAATGAACACAATTTTATTAGCAAATAGTAACAAAAAGAAAAGTATAGAAGAGTACAAAAATAATAGTAAGAGTCTAGAAGCCAATTTTTCATTTATTTAAAGAAAGAAAATATTCTCTATAAATAATATGATAATATGATAATGTCATAATAACATAATAACTAAATTAATATTATAATGTTATTTTTATATAATTATTAAAGTATAAAATATAAATTTTATATAAATGAATAATAAAGGTAGAAGCAATACCGGAAAAGAATATAAAAAACTAGCTACATCAAAAAATATAGGGACTGTTTTTAAGAAAGATCTTTCTACTCCGTTTAGCAAAGTGTTAGCAGAGTCATATAAGAATGTAGATAATTTATTAACAGAGTCATCGGATTTAATTAAATCAACTAATATAAATCCAAAACTAATAGGTGATCCAATTGTACAACGAAATCTAAATCGAACAAAAACTCTTGCTAATAAACGAACATTAACATTAAATTCAAAACTGTTACAACTAAATAAAACCGGATCAAACGTAGATGACAACACAAATACTCTTCGAAATAGTGATAATACATATACCTCTGGAATTTCTGAGCTTTTATCTAACTCATCAATTCTAACGGGTAAAACAGTTACACCTAAACCATCAGCGTTTAAAAAGCAAAATTCAAAAACAAGTAACAAAACTACGGTTACAGTAGACAAGTCTAATAACCTAAAGATAAATAATAGTGATTTTAGACAAAGACTACTTAAGATTAAGAGTGCAATTAATTCAAATAATAAAAAGAGATCTTCTAATGAAATAAAGCAAATAAATTCGAAAAATCCATCAGGTAACAAATTGCCCTCGTTAGAAAAGTCAGAAGGTGAAAATAACAGAAGAAATCAGTTTAATCCATTTGATAGAAGGGATTCTGATAATTTAAATGACTTAGAAGTTAATATGAATCAACAAACTTATAGTAATCTATTCAGCCTAAATAGCCTAACAAACATGTACAAAAATCCTAATTCTAACTTTCTTAGTGTTATACATAACTTAAAATCAATTTCAGACTCCTTTAAAAATGACGACATAATTAATGATTACTTTACACCTAATAATAACAATAACAACAATAATAATATGTTAACTAACGATAACATTAGTAGTCTTAGCATCGAAGTACAAAAACACCAACTTGATAAAAGTTTAAAACTCCAAAACTTTGTCAATGAAATCGATATTGTACACTTAGAAAGCAACAATTTAAGAAATAGAATAGAGGAAGAAGTTAGAAACTATAAGCCGGTTAATGTAGAAAGTTTACAATTTACCTCAACACTATTTAACGTACAGAATATTAGAACAGCATCTAATAGAAGATTAGACACATATAAAACTCATTTTGAATCCTGCATCAATGATATAAAAGATATAAATGAGATATTAATTAATAATAATAATAAAAATAAACAAAATGTATACAGTGACATATTTATTAATAATACAAAGAATACGTATAATAAAAATACAAACTTTAATTATTCAGATAATATAAATAATGAAAATAATAATACAACAATAAATAATAAAATTAATAATAATCAAAATATAGGAGAAATAAATGTAGGAGGAATTAACTTTAATCTAAATTTAAATATAATTAAAGAAACGATGCCAAATTCAAAAGTAGAATTTAATAAAGATATCATAAATAAAAAGAAGAGAAAGCATCATAAAAATGTTAATTTTCATTATGGGAATAAAGATAATTATCCTATATCTAATTCTCCGAAAATTCCAAAAACAACAAAAAATCCAACTGCAATGTATAATAAAGTTGCTTTTTCCAAAAATAAAAATCCAAGTTTCGAATCAGATGATGAGCTAAAAGAAGTTACTGGAGGATTCCAATCATTTTTCCAATATGCAGATGTCGAAGAAGAAATATCAATTAACAAACCTCAAAAATCACAAATTCATCACGTTCAAAAGAACAACGAAAATTCAAAAATACTAAAAATACATAATTACGATCACTATAAACTAGCACAAATAATGCAACCAACAAATTCATTAAGTCAACGAGCTAAAAGATATTCAGACTCAGAATCAGAAGAAAGTAGTAGAGGATATTCAGATGAAGATTATTCAGATTCGGATGATCCTGTGCAGTATTCCGATGATAACTGTAATACAACATCAGTAGGCCAGTTTATAAATAGAGTGCTTGAGTCAAAGCCTGATGATAAAACTAAAGGAAATAAAGGAAGTAAAGGAGGTGATAGGGGAGATAACAATATCAACATTAATAAATTCATTGATAGTTACAATAACAATATTAGCAATAATAAAAACGTAATTAATAATAATTTGAATATAAGTCCAGATAAGTAAGAATATAATATTGATTTTAGAAAAACTTTAATAGAGAATTCATTCTTAGCAGCAATGAAGGAGACTAAACTTGATAGTAAGAAAGATTTAAGCATGAAAGAAAAGTTTGATTCTAAATCAATATTGCCTGTTGAACTTAGCAGAAAGTCAAAAACTGACAAAACTGACAAAATTGGCGAAATGGATAGCTTTAAGTGATATATAGACATCTTATATTAAAGAATAATTAAAGTATAAGTATTATAGGAGTAAACATTAAGTAAAGTATTATTAGCAATATTATATTAAGTATCATAGTTATAAGAAGTAATTTTATGTATAGATGTATATAGTTTATGTTTATTATATTTCTTTTATAACTATAAATAAAATAAATATTATCTAAATATATTATATTAACATTACTTTAATTATTTATTAGATAAATAAAAATGACCTTTACTACATTATAATTATTTAAACATTGATTTTGAATATTTAACTTGGTAATTTGCTATTATTGTATTCAAGATAGCGTGGCCGAGTGGTCTAAGGCGGTAGTTTAAGGCACTATTCTTAACGGGCGAGGGTTCAAATCCCTCCGCTGTCATATTTTTTATTTTTTAATAAACTAATATTATCTGTATTAATTTGTTATTAATTAGTATTGATGTTTATTTATGTATTTAGTTTATCTTATTTAAATGAAATTTAGTAGTTAATTTAAATGATTCTAATGAATTATTACTAATTTAAATAAGTTTCTTTTTTAATTAAATAATTTTATATTGCTTAAAGTATTTATGCTATTGAAAATTGACTTGTAAATTGATTTTTATATTCAGGTCTTTTTAATTTTGATTGTTGAACCTATGTTTAAAAATAATTAAATCAATATATTAATAAATTATGATTAATAAAATATGAATAATATATTTACAAGTTTCTTTTCAAAATTACTACTAGTATCATATCTATCTCTTTCATAATCTATTTCGTAATTAATTTTGAAATGGTCTTTGTAAATATCATTGTTATTTGGAATAACTTTCTAAAAAAAGTATTGTGATTATAAGAGTAATTAACGAATTTTAATAACAATTAGATAATATAATATAATTATAATATATACTTTATTAGATTTAGTAGGTTGATAATCATTTTCAGTATTGCAATACTCTCTAAATATATCAAATGTACAATTATTCTTTTGAATTCCAAGCTTTCCAAACTTTTTACTATGATCTCTAGTTTTATTTAAAGTAATTTCTTCTCTTTTCGTATCATTTAAACAATCAATGTGTGACTTGTAATCATTTGCAACTTTTAACTTATGACATATACCCTCTTTATAATTAACTTTCACATTATCTTTAATTTCCAAAGCATTCCTTTTAACACCACCAGGTAAGGCAACAATTTGTGTTGTGCTTCCATATACTCCATACGATGAAACACTAATTTTATGAATAATTTGTGTAAATTATTATATTATATATGTTAAATAAGTTTATTACGCTATTTCCCTTTTTGGAGTATTTTTAAAACAATCAGAATCATCTTCATTAATATTATTTGTACACTGATACACTCTTGTATTTCTTGCTTTTCTACAACCTGTAATATTTTCTTCTTTATTTGTTCTATAAATCATTGAACTTAAGCTTCCTGGTCCTCCTACTGAAGGAGTTGTTACTTGTTGGGCTTTTCTGTGATGATCTTGGTACTCAGGCTAAATTATATTATATAATATAAGTTTAAAATAGTT
>Ga0100380_10004721_pt1 | contig 14199 bp, 10 predicted proteins | sample CryGeymeta201504_FD_80417 | JGI IMG/M metagenome (GOLD analysis project Ga0100380, IMG submission 80417) | Groundwater microbial communities from Crystal Geyser aquifers in Utah, USA - Crystal Geyser metaG 2015-04 | ecosystem: Environmental > Aquatic > Deep subsurface > Groundwater | place... | reverse complement strand
CGGTTCGCGCCATGATCAGAGAAATTAGCCTCTCCCAAAGCATAGCAGCCGGGAAGTGTGGTCATCAAATTATAGTCAACCCAAAGTCCACCCATGGTATAATGTACCGCTGGATAAATTTTCATTGGGGTTTCATAAGGGTTCTCTCCAGTGATTTGCATATACATATCAAAGAGGTTACCGTATTTTTCTGAAACTACTTCTTTTCCTAATTCGATGATTTTAGAAGTGTCGGCATCATGCAAATTCATCACATTGGCCTTTTGCTTTCCATAACGTTCTATAGCCGCAGCAAAATCGAGGTAAACAGCTTGTCCGGTTTTGTTCACGCCGTATCCTGCATCGCAACGTTCTTTGGCAGCACGAGAGGCTACGTCACGTGGTACGAGATTACCGAAGGATGGGTATCTTCTTTCGAGGTAGTAGTCGCGGTCTTCTTCCGCTATATCTACTCCTTTTTTGGTGCCAGCTTGAATAGCGGCTACGTCTTCTTGATTTTTTGGTACCCAGATTCGTCCATCATTTCGCAATGATTCAGACATCAAAGTCAGTTTCGACTGGTGATCACCGGAAACAGGAATACAGGTTGGGTGGATTTGAGTAAAGCAAGGGTTACCAAAATAAGCACCTTGTTTATGCGCTTTCCAAGCAGCGGTTACGTTACTTCCCATGGCATTGGTTGAAAGGAAAAATACGTTTCCATATCCGCCTGATGCAAGAAGTACCGCATGACCAGAATGTCTTTCGAGCTCTCCAGTCACTAAGTTTTTTGCAATAATTCCACGGGCTTTTCCATCAACCATCACTACGTCGAGCATTTCATGGCGGCTGTACATTTGTACTTTACCCAATCCAATCTGACGGTTTAACGCGGAATAAGCACCAAGTAGCAATTGCTGTCCGGTTTGTCCTGCCGCATAAAATGTACGTTGAACCTGAACCCCACCAAAAGAGCGGTTATCGAGCAAGCCACCGTATTCACGAGCAAAAGGAACTCCTTGTGCAACGCATTGGTCAATAATATTAGCGGAAACCTCAGCTAGGCGATACACATTGGCTTCACGAGCACGGTAATCTCCTCCTTTAATGGTATCGTAGAAAAGACGGAAGGTTGAATCTCCATCATTCTTGTAATTTTTTGCGGCATTGATACCACCCTGTGCTGCAATCGAATGCGCACGACGTGGAGAATCTTGGAAACAAAATGCTTTTACATTATACCCCATCTCAGCAAGTGAGGCGGCAGCAGATGCTCCAGCTAGTCCGGTTCCAACAATGATTACATCAATATTTCTTTTGTTCGCAGGATTTACAAGGCGAACGTGGTCTTTATAGTCGGTCCACTTTTTATCGAGTGGTCCATTTGGAATTTTAGAATTCAATGTCATGATCTTCTTCTTCTTAGCTTAGCTGAAATACATGATTAAAGGAATGGCCGCAAAACCAGCCGGAATGATGATTCCGAAGAACCAGGTCAATCCATTGATCAGCGGATTTAATTTTGGGTGTTTCCATCCCATGGTTTGGAATGCAGAACTAAACCCGTGCAACAAATGGAAACCAACAGCGCCCATAGAAACTACGTAGAGTAGGACAATCCATGGATTTTCATAAGATGTAGCCACCAGAGTATAAAGGTCTTTGAGTTTTTCAATTTTCAATTTCCCGTTGTTCTGCGCGTATTGCATGGCATCGATAATAGGTTTGTATTCCACATAAACAGGGTCAGCATAAAAGCCTTCTTGATCGCCTGTTGCCTGGTATTTAGGAACAATTGCTTTGATATTGCTATCCATGGCTTCAATAAATGCCTGAGTAAACACCATGGTCTCGCCGTCTTCAGATTCCACTACGGTATATTCTTGGTAGAGTACCGCCGCTGTTTCATCAGATGCATCGCTATTATGGTATTGGTACCAGAACTGCCACATGTGAGTCGCAATAAAAACCAAGATGATGGTTCCTAAGACCCCCATAGAGCGCGACATCCATGTGCTCGTAGCTTGTCCCGCATATTTCTTATAGCCTTTCGGACGCGCTGCACGATTTTTCGAAGCAAGCCATAATCCTTTAAAGGCATGGAATAAAATACTGAGATAGGTAATATAACTGGCAACCTTGATAATGGGGTTGCTAGTCATGAACTTTGCGTAGGCATTAAACTTATAGCCGCCGTCGTCTAGCAAAAGTTGCAAGTTACCAGTAAGATGTACAACCAAGAAGGTGCAAAGGAAGAGACCCGTTAGAGCCATCAAGATCTTTTGTCCGATCGAGGAGGAAAAGGTTTTTATCAGCCAATTCATACGATTAGTTTAGTCTAAATGCCGTGCAAATTTAATTTTTGCTTCAGTTTATCCCCCATGAATTGGAGAAAGTTTCTAATTTAAAATCAATCTAAGCAAGCATCGTTTCTATGAACTAACAATTGCAAGGTATTTAAGGTTTGAATTGGAGAGGGGAAAGTGTAACCGCTTGAAAATAAAGAAGGGAAGACGAATGCTTCCCTTCACTTAACACGGAGTATTGGTTTGGTAGATTTTTTACATAGGCGCTCTTCTACTTGAAAACGTCATTTGGTGTTTGACACAAATATACACGACCTTGATTAAAAATAATAGGCCATTTTATAAGAAATGGGTTTTTCTTTAAGACATTTAGCCATCCATCATCATCAAATTCTTTTCCTTTAAAGCTTGATTGATAGAATGGGTCTGCTTTATTCATGAGGTCTTTCGGACTCATTTTTAATGCGTCTAAAATAACTTTCAGGGTAGTGGAAGAAAGGCTGGATTTAGTTAAATCTTGATAGTTTACCTTCGCTCCCATCATCGACGCATAAGCACGCGTCTTTTTACCAAGTGAATCGTTGCCATTATAAAATAACACCGATCCGGAATGTACAATTTGCATAGGCCAGAGTTTTGAGGGTTAGCAATTTTCAGCCTGAGGGCATGTACAAGGTAAGTAATTTATTTTGAAGTTCCTAGAATCGAAAGGACGAGGATGCGATGTTTCGAGCTTGCGACGGGGTTCAGACTAGCAGATAGTCAGACTGCCAGATTTCCAGACAAAAGGTTAAGTGTGCCCTTTCTCCTCATCTCCTCACTCTTCATCTCCTCATAGGTTAATCTAAAATCAGGCCTCATTTTTAGCAACCATAAAGTACTACAGAGCCACTATGGACTATGGTCTATGGACTATGGTCTATGGTCTATGGTCTATGGACTATGGTCCATGGTCTGATCAAAACATTACTCCGGTATATGAATACGGACTAATCGCCATCAACTCAGATTTAACGGAATCATTCACATTCAATGTCTGAATAAAGGCATGGATGGATTGTTCGTTGATGCCATCATTTGTTCTAGTCAAGGCTTTCAATGCTTCATACGGTTTTTCATAGCCTTCGCGGCGAAGGATGGTTTGTATGGCTTCAGCTACCACCGCCCAGTTGGCATCGAGGTCTTTTTTCAAAGAAGATTCGTTCAAGATAAGTTTGCCCATACCTTTTTGAAGGGAGGCGAATGCTATCATGCTATGGCCCAAAGGAACGCCTACATTTCTCAATACCGTCGAGTCCGTTAGGTCACGTTGAAGGCGAGAAATAGGGAGTTTGGCAGCTAAATAGCTATAAAGCGCATTGGCAATTCCCATGTTTCCTTCGGCATTTTCGAAGTCGATAGGGTTTACTTTATGCGGCATGGCCGATGAACCTACTTCTCCTTCTTTGAGCTTTTGCTTGAAATAATCCATGGAGATATAGGTCCAGAAATCGCGGGCAAAATCAATCAATATCGTATTGATACGCTCTAGGGCATGAAAAAGGGCGCCGAGGTTATCGTAATGTTCAATTTGTGTGGTGTACTGCGAACGGCTTAATCCCAAGCGCTCATTCACGAATTCATTGGCGAGTTTCACCCAATCATACGATGGATACGCCACATGGTGTGCATTGAAGTTTCCGGTGGCTCCTCCGAACTTTGCGGAAAATGGAACCGCTTTTAACTGAGCTACTTGGATTTCTAAACGCTCCACAAATACCATCATCTCTTTTCCTAATCGGGTAGGAGAGGCCGGCTGTCCGTGCGTTTTTGCCAACATTGGGATTTCTTTCCAAGCTTCAGCAAATTTTTTAATCTGACTGATTATGGCTTCTATCGCAGGAACTACTTCTTTATCAAGTCCTTCCTTTAATGAGAGCGGCACACTGGTATTATTGATATCTTGGGAGGTCAATCCGAAATGAACAAACTCCTGGATATCAGAAAGTCCTAAAGCTTCAAGTCTGTTCTTTACAAAATACTCCACCGCTTTTACATCGTGGTTGGTGACTTTTTCGGTGTCTTTAATTTCCTGTGCATCTGCTTCAGAAAATCCGGTTATTAAAGCTCTTAATGCCACTTTATTTTCAGCGCTGATTTTTCCATCCAATTGAGGTAGCGGAATTTCGCTCAACCAAATGAGGTATTCGATTTCCACATGAACGCGGTAACGGATCAAACCAAATTCTGAATAATAAGGCGCCAAGGAAGCGGCTACACGACGGTAACGTCCGTCGATTGGAGATACGGCAGTAAGGGCTGTTAGTTGCATCAATGAAATTTGAGGCAAAATTAACATTTCTTCGCTCGAAGCGCAGTATTTTTGTGCCGATGAAAATTCAATTCCGTAGTTTTTTTGTGCTTCTATGTCTTAGTTTTTCTGTTTTTTCCGAAGGGCAGAATATACGTTTAAGCAGTGATAGCTTGCAGTTTGGTAGTCATACTAAATGGGAAAAAGACAGTACTTCATTTTGGGTGCTTAATGATAGAAATCACGCCGTTTCAGTGGAAGATGTCAATGTTTATGGCTGGGACTTAAAGCTGATGGGCGATTCTTCCTTTTCTATAAATGCGAAAGACAGTGCACAGGTTTGGTTGTCGTTTATTCCGCGACATAATATGGAATATCATGGACAGGCCGTTATTGTACTGAAAGATTTGGGTGCATGGAATGTAAACCTCTATGCAACAGGAACCTATCCTGGAACCTATTATAGTACAACATTTAACCTTTCTGAAGAAGCCTTGAAGACGGCTTTAAAAACACGTTTGGGACAAAATTATACCTCGCTAGGATACAATACCGCCCGCGACTGGATATATATGAGTATCGACAATGAAAAAACCAATGGCGGAGGAGCCACGGTCAATACCTTATATACAGCCTATATTGGTAGAAAGGTTGAAGGGTATGTTAGCCGATCAGCTGCCCAAACCAATGATAATGTCAATACAGAGCATAGCTATCCACAAAGCATGTTTGGAAGTGCAGAGCCCATGCGTTCTGATATGTTTCATCTTTTTGTAGTAGATGCAGGAGTGAATTCTCGCCGAAGCAATAACCCTTTTTCGATGGTTACTTCACCTAGTTGGACTGACGGAGGCGCGAAATACGGGAATGGTTTATTCGAACCACGCGATGAGCAAAAGGGACAATCTGCCCGAGCACTTTTATACTTCTTAGCGCGGTACAATAATGCGGGAAATTTCATGAATGCCCAGGTTTTCGATGCGAATGGGGATTTGGTAACTCAAGAAACTTTGATGCGCAATTGGGCGGCTCAATTTCCACCAAACGCAAAGGATAGTTTGAGAAATGAAGACATCTATATACTGCAGAAAAACAGAAACCCATTTATCGATCATCCCGAGTTTTTGGAGCGCATTCATTTCCTAGGACAAAACTCCACGGCACCCGTTCAGCGCAGCTTCGAAACGAATACCACGAAGCAAACCTTCATACATTTTACAGGAACAAGTGGCGACACCAGTTATTACCAACTTTGTATCACGAATACGGGTAATACAGTTTTGCCGATTAGTCTATCGATGAAAAATGGCAGCGCGGTGAATTTCTCGAGTTCTCTATTTAATGTTCCAGCCGAGGAAAGTGTTCAGATAATGATGTCGGTTGTGCGGAATGCCGCAAGTGCTGAACAGGACAGTCTAATTATCAAAAGCAGTGCAATTACAGGCTACCAAAAAGCCATAGCGGTAAATATTGATTATTTTAGTGTGGGGTTGAATGAAGAAGATGAGTCAGGAATACTTCTTTATCCCAACCCCTGCAACGGAAACTTCCATATCGCGAATCAAAACGACGAATCCATTTCGCTTGAGGTATTTAATGCACAGGGAGTAATTGTGATGTCTGCCGTGCTAAATCAGCCGTTAAACGAAATATCACTAGCCAATTCCTGCAGTGGGCTTTATTTTGTACGCATAACTCAAGGTCACCGAGTGCTTCAGCGCCACTTGGTGGTCCGTTAAGCGTAAACCCTCATGAAACAATTTTTCAAAATTTTCTTTGCGTCCTCTCTCGGATTCATTTTTGGTTCTTTCTTGGTCGTCCTGATTGGAATCGGCATCATCGCATCTCTTGCCAGTGGCTTGGAAGACGATGAGAAGGTGAAAATTGAAGCCGCTACCATCCTGCATTTTAAGCCTGGAATGGGTATCAAAGAACGTTCGGTTCAAGATCTTAGTAATTTTAACTTCAATACCTTTGAGATGAAGTCGCAGCAAGGTTTGGCTGAGATTCTAAGCACGCTCAAACAAGCATCGAGCGATGACCGAGTTAAAGGACTTTACCTTGATTTGGATCCAAGCTTCATGGCAGGGTATTCGACCATTAAAGAAATTCATGATGCACTTGAGTCTTTCCATGATTCAGGAAAATTCATCGTAGCCTATTCCACCATGATTGCAGAATGGGGCTATTATTTGGCTTCTACTGCCGACGAGGTGCATCTTAACCCATCCGGGAACCTGATTTTTAACGGGCTTTATGCTGATGTTTGGTTTTATAAACAAGCCTTAGATAAATTGGGTATTGAGTTTCAGGTATTCAAGCACGGAACCTTTAAATCAGCCGTTGAGCCTTATTTGCTCGACAAGATGAGTGCTCCCAATCGACTGCAAGTAGAACGTTATGTGACTTCACTTTTTGACACCTATTTAAGTGATATTGCAAAAAGTAGAGGGATGGAAAAAACGCGTTTGCGTGAAATCTCTGATGGCATGTTGGTGCGCACTGTAGCAGACGCTAAAGCCATGGGAATGGTCGATGAATTATCGTATGAAGACCAAGTATTTGCTAGCTTGAGAAAACGTCTCGAATTGGAAGAAGATGCCGAATTACCTTTCCTAACAATGGGCGAATATTTGGGAGCTAACCCAGCAAAGAAGAATATTGGTAAAGACAAAATTGCTGTCTTGTACGCCAATGGAGTGATCCAAGAAGGAGAAGACGGCGAAGATGCCTTAAGCTCTGATCAAATGCTCAAAGCCCTACGCGCCATCCGCAAGGATGATAAAATTAAGGCACTCGTTCTTCGTATCAATTCGCCGGGGGGAAGCGCCTTGGCTTCTGACTTAATCTATAGAGAACTATTATTGGTGAAGGAAAAGATGCCAATCATTGTATCAATGGGTGATGTAGCGGCCTCAGGTGGGTATTATATTGCCGCAATGGCTGATACCATCATTGCGCATCCAAATACCATTACGGGTTCGATTGGCGTTTTTGGTTTGATTCCGAATATGCAGGGATTGATGAACGACAAATTGGGGATTTATTCAGATGGTGTAAAAACCGGACAATTCTCAGACTTAGGTCGTATTGACCGTCCGATGACGCCAGCCGAAAGAGAAATCATACAAACTTTTATTGAAGAAACGTATAGCGACTTTACAGGTATCGTGTCGCAGCACCGTCATATTGCCTTAAGTGCTATGGATACTATTGCTGAAGGCCGAGTGTGGACTGGAGTTGATGCCAAGAATATAGGATTGGTTGACTTGCTCGGAGGAATTGAATTGGCGATGGAATTAGCTCAAGAACGAAGTGGCTTGGAAGAATACCGTGTAGTCAATTATCCGACACTGAGCGGTCCGTTCGACTTCATCATGAATGCCAAAAAGAACAGCCTTGCGCAACAGCTCATGAAGGAGGAGCTAGGAGCGGAATACACGCTTTTCTTGCAGTACAAAAAAGCAATGAGTATGAAGGGGGTTCAAATGCGCTTGCCATTCGATATTACGATACAGTAGACACAATCAACCTTTTCCATATATTAGGTCATATGTTTTGTGTGTAAATACTTTTAAAGTCTCCTGCAGCATAGCTTCATAGCTTCTATATTTGCGCCATGCAATTCAGGGATATTCCAGGATTAGAGGAAACAAAAACGCGGCTTAAGCAAAATGCTCAGAGCGGAAGAATTCCTCATGCACAAATGTTCTTAGGTCCGGAAGGCTCGGGGAAACTCGCTCTTGCATGGGCTTATGCTCAATACCTTTCTTGCGAGAATAGGAACGATGAAGATTCTTGCGGAATCTGCAGTTCTTGCCATAAAATAGGGAAGCTAATTCACCCCGATTTACATTTTAGCTACCCAACCATTGGGGCCAAGGCGCTTTCTTCCATGTTTATGGACAGGTGGCGACCGACAATTGAGGCCAATCCATATTTAAATGTGTTCGATTGGCTGAAGGTGCTTGATAATGAGAACAAGCAAGGAAATATTACGGTAGATGAATGCCGCGATATTATTCGTAAACTAAGTCTGAAGAGTTTTGAATCGGAATACAAGTTTCTGATTTTATGGATGCCTGAATATTTGGGGAAGGAGGGGAATACCTTATTGAAGCTGATTGAAGAGCCGCCGGAGAAGACCATCTTTATCCTCGTAGCTGAAGATCAGGAGGAGATTATTGGTACGATTCGTTCACGGGTTCAGCTGGTTAAGATCCCCCGTTTTAGTGACGAAGCGAGTAAGCTATATTTGGAATCTCAGCATCTAGCGACAGGTGAACAAGCGGATGTTATTGCCTTTTTGAGTGAAGGGAGTTTGAATAGAGCGATTGAACTCAGCGCGGCAGAGGACACTTCATTTTTCACTTCATTTCGTTCGTGGCTCTTGGCTTGCTATTATGTGAAGATGGCCGAAATGTTGAAATGGTCGGAAACTACGGCACAATTAGGACGAGAAAACCAGAAGCAATTGCTTGAATACGGCATCAAATTATTGCGGGAGGTGATTCTTGTACGAAATGGTGCAGTGGAATTATTGAAGATTCGCGGGGCAGAACGCGATTTTGCAGAAAAATTTTCTCAATTAGTGGATGATTCTGCATTGGAGAAAATGACTGCAACGCTCAGTGAATATGCCTATTACATTGAAAGAAATGCAAACGCTAAGATTGCACTCTTTCAAATATCTTTGCTATTTAAAAATATATTGGCATCTTCGAGAGCCAAGTAATACAAGAAGTAATACAACAAATATGGGATGCAGTTCATGTGGAACAAGTGGAGGATGCGCACCCAAAGGATGTAAAAGCAATGGAAATTGTAGCTCTGGCGGTTGTAACAAATTAAACGTTTACGACTGGCTCAGTGATATGGAACTTCCCTCTTCGTACAAACCCTTCAATATTATTGAAGTACGGTTTAAAGGAAGTCGAAAAGAATTTTACCGCAACGAAGACAACTTCGAGCTATTTACTGGAGATCCGGTGGTAGTGCAGCGTGAAATGGGAAGTGATATTGGCTTTGTTTCTCTCAAAGGGGAACTCGTGCGCCTCCAACTTAAGAAATACAATGTGGACCCCGATGGTCCGCAGGTTTTTAAAATACTTCGTAAGGCCTCAGAGCGCGATTCAGAGCGTTATGATGAGTTAAAGGCGAAGGAGGTCCCTCATTTAGAGCGGGCCCGAACCCTTGCCATGAGTCTAGGATTGAAGATGAAACTATCGGATATCGAAATTCAGGCAGATGGAAAAAAAGTCGTTTTCTTCTATACCGCTGAGGAGCGCGTTGACTTCCGAGAGCTGATTAAAGCCTTCGCTGAAGAATTCCGCATGCGGATAGAGATGAAGCAAATTGGTTACCGCCAAGAAGCTGCCCGCCTAGGTGGGATTGGCTCATGTGGTCGCGAATTATGCTGCTCTACCTGGCTCACCGATTTCAAAGTGGTAAATATGTCGGCGGCCCGCTACCAGAACCTCAGTATCAATATGCTGAAACTTTCTGGCCAATGTGGTCGTTTGAAATGCTGCTTGAACTATGAGCTGGATACCTACCTCGAAGCCTTGGAGGAATTCCCATCAGGTGATAGAGTTCGGTTGGATACGGAAAGCGGACATGCCTATTCTCAAAAGGTAGACATTCTTAAGCGCCAGATGTGGTTTGCCTATGAAGGCGATAGCAATTGGATTGCTTTGGGCCTCGATCGTGTAAATGAGATTATTGCACTCAATAAGGAGGGTAAAAAAGGTCCGCGTTTGCAAGAAACAGCTGAAGGTTCACGCGCAATGCAGAAAGCTTTGGATGCAGAAGATATTATTTCCGATAATAGCTTAACCCGTATGGTGGAGAAGGAATCCAAAGAAGGAAACCGTCGACGCAAAAACAAGGGCAATAAGCCAAGACGCGACCGTAAGGAGGGTGACAGGCCAGAAGCACGTCGCCAACCTAAGAAGGAAGAGCGTCCGAACGGAGAGAAGTCTGATCCAAAACCTCGTCAGGAACGCAAGCCACGGCCAGAACGCAAAGAGCGACCTGAAGGAAAATCCCGGCCAGTAGGCTCGGATGGTCCAAAAGGCGACGCAGGCGATCGGCCAAAGAAAGCCAGAAGTGGAAATAGAAAACCTAGGAATAACAAGCCTAAAACGGATGAAGGCCCTAAAGAATAAAGCTTTACTTGTCTGTGCGGTACTCAGCCTAGTCGCTTGTCAGGATGAACTCATCTTCGACCAAAACCTGCCTCTTCCCGAGCGAGAATGGCATTGGAAAGAGAAGGCCCATTTTCAGGTGGAAATAGCGGACAGTACTCAGTGGTATTCACTCTACGTTAATACCCGCATCACGGGCGACTACCCATATAGCAATATGTGGGTCTTGGTAGAAGGTATATCCCCTGCAGGAGATACCAGCACTGCGCGAGTAGAGCTGCCATTGTTCAGCCCCGAAGGCGCTCCATTAGGCTTGGAGCGAGGAACAGTTTGGGAATACCATATCCCCGCTATTCCTCAAATGGACTTCACCAAAAGTGGCACCTGGCTATTTACCATTGAGCAAAACATGCGCGTGAATACCTTGCCTGGCGTATTGGATATTGGCCTGTCATTGGAGAAGGTTGGGGAGAAGTTTTGATAAGGAAACGGTTTTAGGTTCTGGGTTACAGATTAGGGAATACAAAGCCTGGATCCAGATGATCTTTGCTTTTTCTTTTTTCGTAGTTTTGGTATGCTTGCTTGAACAGTTCTAAATTTTCTAACCAACTAACCCGAAACCCCTTCATGTGCGGTCGCTATGTCAACATAAGTAAACTCCAAGCGGTAGAAAAACGCTTTCAGGTTCAGACAGATAATCCAGAGATGTACCGCATACATGTGAATGTAGGTCCGGGAAGCTTGGCTCCTGTAATCACGCAAAAAGATCCTGCGGCATTGCAGTTTTTCACTTTTGGATTGACTCCTTCCTGGTCTAAAAAGCGGATGTATCTCTTTAATGCTAGGGCAGAGGGTGATCATAATAAGGAAAATGATCCTTTGTACCGAGGAGCTCGAGGCATCATTCAAAAACCAGCTTTCCGTTCTTCGATTCGTACCAAGCGTTGTTTGGTTATTGCGGATGCTTTTTTGGAAGGTCCGGAGAAAGAAAAACTAAGCAAGCCGTATTTGGTGTATTTGAAAGAAGGAAACCGACCCTTCGCTTTTGCCGGCATCTATGAAGAATGGGTCGATAAGGAAAGCGGTGAAGTAGTACCCAGCTTTGCCATTATTACGACTGTTCCAAATGCAGTTACCCAAAAAATTGGTCATCACCGTTCACCCGTTATCCTAAAGCCAGAACAAGAGCGCTTGTGGCTGGATGAGCGTACACCACTTGCTGAAATAACTGCTATGCTCGACCCATTTCCAGGAGAAGAAATGAATGCCTATCCAATTTCCAATGCGATCAAAAATCCAAGAGCCGAGGGACTAGAATTGCTTCAACCCATTGGTCAGCGCATCTTTCCAGAATATGAGTATGTCCTGTATGAGGAGTTGAAATTAGAAGGTATGGGCAGCACCACGGCTCGCAATAGAAAAAAGGAAGAGAACCCGTAAAGACGCAAATTTTGCGTCTTTTTTATTGGCGGGAAATATCAAATTATTAATAGGGGAGACGTAAAACTTTACGTCACTATGCGAGGCCGCGACTTTCTTCGAAAATCACACGGAAATAATCGAATGCTTTGGCGGCACCAGCAACCATCTGGTCTTCTTTTTCGGTATCGCTTCCTTGTTCAAGTAATACCGCTTGGAAAGCCTTCCAGTTTGGTCCAACCATGTCGCCATAGCAGCCATAGAAATTGAATTCGGAAACGGAAGAAAGGCTTTCTGTTTTTGCCAATTGACGGGAAATAACGGACCCGCCTAGCGTAGAACCTTCCATCACGTAAAACGCTCCAAGTGCCTCATGAAGGCTGGAAAAATTAAAGGCATAATTATGCGCATCAATTTCGGCCTTATCCAAACCAAGAACTTCTAAATCTTTTTCTAAAAGTGCGCCTTTTTTGCGGTTTTCATAATTTAGGCCAGGAATTGCAGTAAATCCATCAACTTCTTCAACTCCTTTTTCCACGATTTGATTCATGATATAGTTGTTGCGAATAAGAATTTTATATTCCTCTAGGCTCAATTGGCCACTCATAATTTTATCGCTAAACCCAACTTTTTCCATAGCCTCGTGCTGTGGCCGGGTTTCTCCTCTTAAACGGTCAGTAATCATATTTTCGCTTGAATTAATTGCAATGCAAAGAAACAGCTTCCAACGCCACGGAGCAAGAAATTGACATGGATAATACGCTAAAATTTAATGCCTAACCCTTTACCTGTAACCCTTAGCTTTTACCTCTTTATTAGAAGCTCCAGTTCACGCCTAGGCTAGGGAGAATAGGCAATTGATCAACGCGTGTGTATTTTACGCGGTCGAAGTAAAAAATATTCGCACGGTTATACGCGTTGATTAAGCCAGCCACCACTTCAAGTTTCGAAGTTTTAGAGAGTTCGATCGTTCTTTGAATACTCAAATCCAAACGATGGAAATAGGGCAAGCGACCTGCACCAATGGATCCGTAAACAATACCTACATCTCCGTTCGACTGAGAATAATTGGTTGAGATGCCTTGTTTGAAATCGAGCAGTTCATAGTATGATTGGGTTTGGGTAAATGGAAACCCAGAGCCAAAATTCCATCGAGCATTGGCCGACCAAGCTTTTTTCTTGCCCCAACCATAGGAAACCACAATATTGGCATTATGCCTGCGGTCGAAATGGGGATTATAGGTTCGAATGCCATCGTTACGGGTAACGTAGGTGAGCGAATAGACGCCCCAAACATAAAGTGAGCCGTTATCGTATTTTATCCGGGTATCTAAACCGTAAGCTAACCCACTTTCAACAATATAATCGAGGCGCTGGTATTCCGGACGGCTCGCATTTTCTGGCGTGTTTTCAAAAATCTTGTCGCGGTTGATGTTTGTTAGCTGGTAGAAATCTTTCCAATAGCCTTCTACCAAAAGGTCGAGGTTCTTGGTAATATCCCATTCGAATCCGGTTACGGCATGCCAAGCCTTTTGAAGTCGGCTATTTACTTCTTTGCCGTTAAATTCATTAGGAAGATTATCTGGACCCGCCAAAAATCCATAAAAGAGATTAACTACGTCGCGATCAGAAACTGCGCTGATTAAGTTTTGAGAGTATAATCCACCTGCCGCTTTTAATCGGAATTTGCTGTTCACATTATACTTGATGGCAAAACGTGGTTCAGGGAAAAATTCGGAGAAGGTAGCATAGTATTGCATGCGAAAGCCTGGCTCAATTACCCAACGGGTCAGTACCTTTTTATAGCTGGCATAGGCCGATAATTCGGTCATGTTTTCGGCTTGGTCCACGGTGCGGCCATTCGGATTGGTGAAATTGAATGCGGTACGGAAAACATTGATTTCCACTCCATAAACAAATTGGTCCTTGCCTTTTAGGTAGTCGAAATTCATGCCGACACTGAAATTTTGAATACCAGAACTGTCTGGTCTGCTCCCTGCTTCAACCTGCTCCATCAGGTAACCGGTATACGAGAAAAAGCCATCAATTTTGATATGTG
>Ga0100380_10004716_pt1 | contig 14211 bp, 12 predicted proteins | sample CryGeymeta201504_FD_80417 | JGI IMG/M metagenome (GOLD analysis project Ga0100380, IMG submission 80417) | Groundwater microbial communities from Crystal Geyser aquifers in Utah, USA - Crystal Geyser metaG 2015-04 | ecosystem: Environmental > Aquatic > Deep subsurface > Groundwater | place... | reverse complement strand
AGGTATTTTTACCTTCTCATTTTCCCCCCTCATTCTCCTGAAGAATCTTCCAAACCACCATCACCGTTTCGGTAGTTGCTTTTATTTGGGGGCTTTTGATACATTACGCAAAAGCGTGGCCTGGTCACGGTACAAGGATTGGGGAGTACCGTAATTCCCTGGAATTCAATAAGCGAAATTCAAAGCCATCGATAAGTAGGCACCGCTTTTTTTTTCATAAAGGTCCGCAATATTTAAATAGTACAATTTTCTTTTCAACTAACTCAGTCCTTTTTTTTGTGATATAATTCAAAACAGACATTTCGTTACTCTTGACCATGATGTTCTCTACACGGTTTGATATTTCTTTCTTTAATTCTTTTAAATTATTTCCGTCTGCCCAACTTAATAGATAAAAAGTGCAATTTATGGCGTATTTTTCATTGTAGAAACTTTCAAAGCTGACAAAATTTTGATTAATAATTGAAAACTCTTTTTGACTTACTTCTCTTAACCTTGAACCAACCACCGTTTCTAATTCACTTATTAAATTGATACTTACTATTTCATCTTTATTAACTGTATCTGAGTTTCCTTCTATTGCGAAATCAAGAGTCAAATTGTCACCAACGTTAATTGTTTTAATTGTTTTATACAGTTGGATAGGAAAAGGATAATTTGAGAAGATATAATTCTTGAAATTTTCTTTCTCTTTGTCAAATCCTTTTTCATAAGTGGCAAAATAGAAATATCCGGTAATCTCTCTTTTGTCATCAAGTTTCAAAGTCGCTTTATACCTATATGCATTTCCAACATCGGCAAATAGTCTCAAACTTGTTGAAAAAATGATGAATAATAATATATATTTTTTCATTTGTTGATTTTGGCTTGACTTCTAAAGTGGTGCATAGCGGATGGTGGTAAGAAATTGTTGCGCATTTCAGGGCATAAACTTATCAGACCGTTAAGCCGTTTGTTAAATGTTTTATTGTTCAAATTTAGCACAAACTGCGCAATATTTTTTTTCGTGTGTTACCGCCTGGCCATTTTTATTTGTCAATTATATCGTTATAATCAACCGTGATATTCATTTTCCTTGTAACAAATTCCCTTACTTCCTTCGCAATCATCATTGCGTTTTCGACTTTTTCCTTGGAAATATAAATAGTTTCATTTGGGTATCTGATTTCGACCGCATATCCTTGTATCTCCGAAAGAGTATCGTAATAATTCTCAAAATCTATGTCTTTCTGTGTTATCAAATCAAGCGAGTAAATTAAATCATGTGTAAATCTAAATACTGTGGATTGAAAAATCAGGTAGGCTTTTAAGTATTTCTCAACTGCTTGCTGGCAATGAAAAGTAACAGTATCCAGATATTCACGAATGTGCAAATAAGTAATCTTGGCTGTCCCTAAATCATGGTCTCCTTTACTTATCCATTGTCTTATTTCATCAGCTTGCTCTCTCATACAAAGTCTTTCCAGTATTTAGTACTTCATATACGAATCCAAATTTATTCTCCTTTGATTCATCAATCTCCTTTGGTGTATAAACAATCAAATCAATAGGATTCATAGAACCATAAATCATTTTTCTGACTTGTGCCGTTCTTTGAGGCCTTGGCAAATCGGTTTCCTTAATTACAAATAAATCCAAGTCACTATCTTCATTAGGATTTCCATTAGCATGTGAACCAAAAAGAATAATCTTTTCAGGATTGTATCCAGAAGATATTTTATTAACTATTTCTGATATTTTATCCGTTCCAATCATATCATTTTTTGCTAAGATATAAAATTTTCAGTTGTCACCTGCGATCTTTTCGGCTGGGCGGTAACGAGTGTTTAAACCCAACTCTGGCAATTATCTGTTTAATACCCCTTTTTTTTAATCTCTTTACGCATAATAACCTACCCAATTTCAAGCGTTTATAATCAGTTAAATCCGTTTCTCTCTACTTTAGTGTAATTGCATCATCGGGTGTTTGGAGGGGTAAATCTAGGAATTAATTTTATTGGTTTGATTTTTAGAGGCAATCTTTTGGTGATTTATTTTTTGAGCGATGAAGGTTTTGGTGATTGATCCTGCTTAGAAGTGATAACCTTCCAGGTTTTTTTCAACCTGGAAGGTTGAAGTATTTTCGAATGTTGATCCCGAAGACTTTCGGGGTCAAACTTCATCATTCCACGCCAGAGGCGGGCAGGCGTTAATCGATAGCTCGACTGCCGGTTTACCTACCTACGGTAGGTGAATCTACCTACGGTAGGTGAATCTGCCTGCGTTAGATGAATCTGCCTGCGTTAGATGAACCTGTCTAAAGGATGCATTGAGGGAGGCAGATTGAATACTAAGCCAGACATAAAGTATATACAATATTATAGAGCGTTTTTTCTTTTTTCAATTTTCCATTTATTTTCGCAATCATAGCAATAGTATCTTTTATTGAAAAATGGTAACGGAAGTCCGAACATTAATAAAATCATAATCGAATATCCAGTCTTTCTCATTTTGACAATATTGTTTGAATGACAAATCGGACATATGACATCCGGTTCTTTTTTCGGTGGACAATCAATATCTTGCATATCTGGTTCCGTATATTATTACATTCTCATTTTCAAGGATTAAGAAGTTGCTCTCAAATTTTACTTTATAAGTTCCATAGTAAATATTCTCAGTTGACTCCTCATCTGAAAGGACTTTTACTTTGGAAGAATTTACCAGGGTCATGTCACCATTTATTGGCCATAAAGTAATAATCTTGTTATCAATTTTCCAGAATGCCTGAATACTTTCCGAGTTAAAGCCAGGTAGTATCACTTTACCGTTAGACAAGAAATCAATATACTCTTCACATTCATCTATCTTTTTAAAATTAATCGCATTAATACTTTTTTCTGGTTTTAATGTGTTTGGGAAAAATTCATAATTGTCATAGTACATAGAATTAAAACACCATCTATTTCTGGTAAGCCTCTCACTTGTTGAAGGTATTAAGTAAAAAGCCACTAGTATTGCACCTGCTGCAATTGCTGCAATAGTTATTGATGAATAGTGTAAAAGCTTAGCTGATAATAATTTATTCTTTGTATTTCTTGTTGAGATCGTTTTTTTTTCTTTTTTTTCAATAATCCATTTTGATTCTATCAATATGTCATAAGCCTTTCTGAAATCCGATTCTTTTACAAGTAATTTAACTCCACCGATTGCGTTTGAGTAAAAGTTATTTGTTTGAGCAGTAAGTTCATCTTGAATAATTGTCTCGATTCCCTCAGATTCCAATTTTCCTTTAGCAATGTAAGCCTCATGAGGATATACAAATGATATAACGGTTGTCCAATTGTCCATTTATTATAAGTACTACTACTTGAATTTATATAAGTCTCTTTTGTTAATCATTCAGGTTAGTTTTGTTAAAATGCCCACTAATGGGTAGCATCTGCTTTGTGGCGGACTTTGAAAGATAAATCATTCTGTCCACAAAGCAAAGCGTTTTTAATTCCAAAAAATTCCTTCACTTTCTGCTACAATTATATCTCCATTCGATTTAAATATTTTAACAGTCAGACGATGGGTCAATTCCATTGTTGGTTGTTCTGCAATATAAAAATCAGGATTAAGAAAGTCTTTTCTCGGTAATAATTTCTCAAATTCAACACTATTAAACTTTTCAAAATGATACTCAGAATGGAATTTGTTAGGGTCTTCTAAAATTTTTACAATTATTATATCATTTAATGATGTATTTGCAGGATGGTCTTCATTAAAATCTGAATTACTTGAAATCTCTATTTTTGTCAATGGTATTTTCATTCCATTCCACCCATAATCACAATTTAGTGCATAAGTTGATTTTATGAAGTTGAATTCAATACGTTTTTGCGCCATATACCGAGTGTCTAATTGTTTTATTTTAAAAATCAAACTGTCCTGTGATTCAATGGTATTTGAATTTTTAATCTGAATTTTAACTTCCGAAAAATCATAGTAATCAACGTCTTTACAAATTCCATAATCACAAGAATTCACCACTACAATTAATAGGAGATAGACTCCTGTAAGTATCAGTATTTTTCTAATCGTTTGATTCATTTCGATTCAATATGGTTTGTTTTCAAATGCTTTACAACGGGAAGCATCTGCTTTGGGCGGACTTTGAAAGATAAATCTTCCTATCCACACAGATTTATATTTCATGCCTAAGGCAAACAAGTGGAACTAAAATACTCATGTTCACACAGTAACCCGCCATAAAGTATGATGCAGTGTTATGCACTAGGCTTTGTTGAACTTTCCAGTTTCCTCTTTCTGAAATATTCAATAATCTCCTCTTTTGTCATTTTGGAGAGCTTCTCACTCAATTTTTCTCTCTGTTCACGCATGAATTTTACTGCGTCAAACGTTTTATTAACTGTTGTCTTCATAGGTCATAAAGTCTCTTGGTGAACGAATCTCTAATTCTTTGTAGCCACTTTTGATGTTAATTGCATTATAACCGCGAATTCTCTGGACATTCACAATATGTTTGAAATTCCAGCTAATCAAATAGTCTGCACGGTTTATTGTTGCTATGGCAATATGCAGGCAGTCTGCAAAACTTGTCTGACCGACAACTTTCTCCGCAATGTATTGTGTTGCCAATTCAACCGCTTCGTCATTAGTTTCCATGAATTCTGTGTTCTCCACTTTCAAACTTGTAACAAGCTTCTTAACTCGCTCCGGTGCAGAATTCAGTTCATCTTGGGTTACAGCGGAGAACAAAAGTCTAAATTCTCCATTCTGAAGTCTCTCGAAAAGCGGTCTTGTGAATTCGGAAAATTCCTCATCAAAATAGCCGCCAAAAACTGAAGTGTCGATATAAAGTCTTTGTTTCATGCGATAAAGATACTAAAAATCCATAAAATTTTGTCAGATTTTCGTGGGACGGATTTCTTTTAGTCTGGTGCATAACGAGTGTTTAAACCCAACTCTGGCAGTTATCTGATTAATACCCCTTTTTTTTAACCTCTTTTTGCATAATAACCTACCCATTTTCAATCGTTTATAATTAGTTAAATCGGATTCATTCTACTTCATTGTAATTGGATCGTCGGGTGTTTGATGGGGTAAATCTAGGAATTAATTTTATAGCTTTGATTTTTTGAGTCAATATCTGGTGATTTATTTTGGGCGATAGGAGGTTGTGGAGATTGATCCTGCTTAGATGGGATAACCTTCCAGGTTTTTTTCAACCTGGAAGGTTGAAGTATTTACGAACGTCGAGGGATTGATCCCGTGTTCGATATTCATATGCTTCCTGACCTCAAACCTTGAACTGCCCCGGCAGCCGGAACAAAAAAAGCCCGGTACATCGAACCGGGCCTTTTTTAAACTGGATTGTTCCTATTCTTCCGGCAGCAAAACCACCTTGAGGTAATGCTCCGAATTAAAGTACTTCTTGGCCATGTTCTGAATATCCTCCGCCGATACGGCTGAAATCATGTCCTGTATTTCTTTGATGGTGAGCATCTCGGATTGATTGAAAAGACTGGCCTGAATTTTACCCAACCAATACTTATTTTGTTCAGCATTGGTTTCAAAATCCCTGATGAGCGTTTCTTTGGCTTTGCCTAAATTAATTTCCGATGGCCCGGACTCCTGTATGGCTTTCATCTCCAAGAAAACGGTTTGCGACAAGGTATCCGCTTTGTTTGGGTCGCATCCCCAGCCGATCATGACCGATACCTCTTCTTTTGGATATTTTTTCGTGTTTTGACTGGCCCTCACCCCGTACACTCCTCCCTGGTCCTCGCGCATGTTCTCGCGTAACCTGATACCAAGAATCTTCATCAGCATGGTCATCCTGATTTCGTTGGTGGCATTCCACTCAAACGCTTCATCCATCAAAATGGCCACACTGCTCTGTGGTTCGGTGCCTTTACGTACGGTGGCTTCGGTGGTTCCATCCGGAAACTTCGGGCTTACGTCCTTCCAGGCAGAGGCCATACCCGTGTTGGGCAAACTTCCCAGATATTTAACAATGAGTGGTTTGATGGTGTTTAAATCAAAATTGCCTACGAAAACGAATTGGAATTCGTTGGCATTGGCAAACCGGTCTTTGTAAAAGGCATAGGCCTTTTCCATGTTGATGCTGTTTAGCTGAGCTTCGGTTGGAATAACAACAGTTCTTATATTGTTACTTGTGGCCAATTTATACAATGTATCGTAGAACACAGCCCTGGGATTGGCTTTCATAAATTTAAACTGGGTGTTCATCTGTTCCATGAAGGTGAGATAGGCGGTTGAGTCGCTGCGAGGTTCCGTAAAATAAAGGTAAGTAAGTTGGAACATGGTTTCAAGGTCTTTTTTAACGGAGTTTCCGCTCAGTTCCTGAGTGAGTTCCTGAATGGACGGACTCACATTCACGTTTTTCCCGGTTAAAAATTTGTTTAAATCAATGTTGCTAAACCCGCCCAGCCCGCTTTGGTTCATAATTTGGGCCGCGTATTTTGCCGACATAAAATCAGCATCCGAAGCCAGTGAAGTTCCTCCAAGGCTAAATCCGGTCATCAGGATTTCATCGTTTTTAAAATCGGTAGGTTTCAGTAGCACACTTACTCCATTGTTTAATTTGAGTTTGGTAATGCCGAAGTTGTCCATGGTGGTTTCACTTATAATTTCTCCTCCCGGCAGCGGGTGACTGATGAGTGAGGTGGCAATGGCTTCCTCCTTGTATTTTTCTAATTTGCTTTGGGTAGCTTTTTTAAAATCGTCCAATACTTCTTGCTCGGTTGGAATGCTAACACCCTCGCGTTCGGGCCCGTTGATCATAATCACCAGGTTGCTATCGCTGATCAACTGGGCAGCCAGTTTGTTAACATCCATCAATTTAACCGATGGAAGCATGCCTTTGGTGAGTTCGTATTCGAATTCAATGCCGGGATAAGGTTCTTTTTCGAGGAAATTGTCGACATATTTAGATACGAACACCCGGGACGGTGTATGGTCCTTTTCTTCCAGCGCTTTTTCCAGGTCGCTGATCATTTGTGCCTTTTGGCGCTCCAGTTCAGCTTGTGAGAAACCAAATTGTTTCACCCGTTCATTTTCTTCGAGCAGCACCATCAAAGCCTTGTTGATTTGGTTTTCTTTGGTGACGGCAAACGACATGTATGCATCAATCGAGCGGCCAAGAAACCCGCCATACATCGTGGCAGCATACAGGAAAGGTGATTCAGGGGTTTGATTTATTTCGTTCAAACGGGCATTTAACATGCTGATATATAAATTGGTGATAATATCCTCCTTGTAATCGTTTACCGTGGCAGTGGTTTTCTTGGGATGTTTATAAAACAACATCACCATATTGGAGGTTGCTTCTGCATCGGTGGCGATGGCGATAAGCGGTTCCTTGTTTCCGGGGATGTCATACTCAACACGGGGGCGTGCGTTTTCGGGATTTTTCAGGTCGCCAAAGGTTTCTTTAATCTTTTGTTCCGCGAAAGCGGGATCAATTTTTCCAACCACCACAACCGCCATTAAATCGGGGCGGTACCAGTCGCGGTAAAACCGCTTGGGTACATCATAGTCGCATGAATCGATCACCTTCATTTTTCCGATGGGAATGCGATCGGCATAGCGCGAGTTGTTAAAAATAATCGGGAACGCCTTTTTCATCATCCGGTCGTTGGCTCCCAGGCCAAGTCGCCATTCTTCATGGATGACACCACGTTCTTTGTCGATTTCTTCGTCTTTAAGCGACAAATTCTTCGACCAGTCGTGCAGGATCATAAACGCCGAATCAATCAGCCCTTCGCGGTCGGCCGGGATTTGAAACATATACACCGTTTCGTCAAAACTGGTGTAGGCATTCAGGTCGGCACCAAAATCTACTCCTGAACTTTCGAGGAAATTAATCAGGTCGTGTTCGCTAAAATTGGCTGTACCGTTAAATGCCATGTGCTCGATGAAGTGAGCCAGCCCTTGCTGATCATCGTCTTCCAATATGGAACCGGCATTGACTACCAACCGGAATTCAATCCGGTTTTCGGGTTTCTTGTTTTCACGAACGTAATAACGCAGGCCGTTGTCCAAAGTTCCGGTAATTACTTGTTGATCGGTAGGCAGTTTATGTTCACCCGCCGTTTGTCCTGTCAGATTGATCAACCAAAATGACAAAGCCATTGTTAAAATCAGGGTCAGAAATAATTTTGTTTTCATTTTTTAAAAAGTTTGAGCATGTTAATTTTGTGTGTGTAAATCTACACAATCATTTTTAAATGGGGCGTTTATTTGGTATCTATTTTAAATTTTCAACGACAATTTTTTACCTTTGTGCAAACCTAATCTTTAAAAATTAAGACATGAAAATTAATCGGTATGTTGACATTTCAACCATTGACAGAGAAGCTAAAAAAGACTACATCGATCGTCATTCCCCTTTTGTGCATTGCGAGGATAAAGCCACTGTGGGAGATCCTTTTAAGGTGAGTGTAAAGATGGGCAATGAGTACACCCATCCTGATGATTTCGATCATTTTATTTCGTATGTACAGTTGTGGAATGGTGAATTTATGTTGGGACAGGCATCGTTTGTACCCGGAACACTTGGCAATAAACCAGGACACGCTCAAGTTGATTTTTACATTGTCCCGAACAAAGACCTGAAACTTACGGCCATGGCTTTTTGCACCAAGCATGGTTTATGGCAATCGGATGAAATCACGGTGACGGTAAGCTAGTTTTTCAAAGACATAAAAAAAGCACGGAGCAATCCGGGCTTTTTTTATGAATAAATCCTGCTACCAAATAATGGCTCTGTCTTCAGCCGGAATAAACAACTTGTTGTCAGGCTGAATGTTAAAGGCTTTGATAAAGGTCTCGAAGTTGAAAGGTGGTACATTTACCCTGGCATCTCCAGGGCTGTGAACATCTTCTTTCAACCGGCGTTGGAGTTCTTTGTCGCGGATATTTTGTCTCCAAACCTGTCCGTAACCCAGATAGAATCTCTGGTCCGGGGTAAAACCATCAGTTTTGTCAGGAATGGTTCCGTTATAGGCTTTTTGCAAAGCATCGTAGGCAATGCTCAGACCACCCAGATCGGCAATGTTTTCGCCAAGCGTGAGTTTGCCATCAATGTGGAGCGAATCGAGCTCGGTATAATTGTCATACAGGATAACCAGTTTGGCCGTTTTCTCGTTAAAACGTTTGGCGTCTTCCTCTGTCCACCAGTCGTTCAGGTTGCCATCTTTGTCGTATTGGCGGCCCTGATCATCAAATCCATGGGTCATTTCGTGCCCGATCACTACGCCAATGGCGCCATAATTTACTGCATCATCGGCATCTTTGTTAAAGAATGGAGGTTGAAGGATACCTGCCGGGAAAACAATTTCGTTGTGGGTAGGATTGTAATAGGCATTTACCGTTTGAGGGGTCATTCCCCATTCTTTTTTGTCGACGGGTTTACCAACTTTAGAGATGTTATAGTCGAATTCAAATTCACGGGAGTTGAGCATGTTTTGATAATAACTGTCGGAAACGATTTTCAGTGACGAATAATCTCTCCATTCATCGGGGTAACCCACTTTTACGGTGATGGCATCCAGTTTTGCCAATGCTTTGACCTTGGTTTCGTCGGTCATCCAATCCAGGTTTTTAATCCTGTCGGCAAAAGCAAGGCGTAAATTTTCGACCAATTGTACCATACGTACTTTGGCCTGGGGAGGGAAATATTTTTCTACGTACAGTTGTCCGATGGCTTCACCCAATCTGCCGGATGTAACGTTGAGGACGCGTTTCCAGCGTGGCTGTAGTTCCTGACGACCCGACAATGCTTTGCCGAAAAACTCGAAGTTCTGGTTTACAAAATCATCGCTGAGATAATTGGCCGAATTGTCGAGTAAATTCCACATGAGGTAGGTTTTCCAGTCATCAACAGGGATGGTCTGCATCAGGTTACTAATTCCTGCAACGAATTCAGTTTGTCCCACGTTTACTTCTCCGGGATTGGGTAAACCGATTTCGGTAAAATACATTTTCCAATCGAAATTGGGTGAAAGCCGTACAATTGAATCCAAACTCATCTTATTGAAATTGGCCACCGGGTCGCGCAATTCAAGTCGTGTTTTAGAGTTTCTGGCGATTTCGGTTTCAATTTTCAAAACCGTTTTGGCTTCTTCGGCGGCTTTGGCTTCGTTGTCACCTTTTAATATAAACATTTTGGCCAGGTGATCAAGATATTGGGTCCGCATTTCAACAGACCGATCGTCATCGCTGAGGTAATAGCTTACATCCGGCAGGGATAAACCTCCCTGATAAAAGTTGGCAATCTCCATGTTGCTGTTCGATTGATCGGCTTCCGAGAAAATATAAAATAAAGGATATTCGCCTTGGTGGTGTACCTGTCCAATGTATTTTTGAACGCCGGGAATGCTGTTAATCGATTCAATTTCAGCGATCTCATTTTCGATGGCTTTTACGCCCAACTCATTGATGCGGACGGTATCCATACCACTGTTATATAAGTCTCTGATTTTCTGGCTAACACTCCCGTTTGGGGCATCCTTTTTAGCCGAAACTTCTTCCACGAGCGTTCTGAGCTGAACCTGGTTGTTTTCGTTGAGGATGGTAAATGCACCATATTGGCTAAATTCCGGAGGTATTTCAGTGGTTTTCATCCAAGTACCGTTTACGTACCTGAAAAAATTATCTCCCGGGTTTACACCCAAATCCATGTTGGCCAAATCAATGGCCGGCACTATTGCTTCATTCTTCATATTACTGTTGTTGTTGCATGATAACACACCCAGCAACATTCCAGTTGCCAAAGTGTAAAAAATTGGTTTCTTCATTTACAAATTAATCCTTTTGTGATTTTTATACAATCCTATTATAATAACGGAAAAATCCCTTACTGAAATCATCCATCGGATGGCGGATGCACCAGGATGCGATTTTTTTATGACCGGGCAAAGGTAATAAAGTTGTTTTATTTCTCCCTACTTCACCCGGTTACTTTATAAAGGTTTTTCTTAAAGGCTTTCTTCGCTTCTGGAACAGCTATTTTTGTTATTCCGGACACACCATTTTAAATTATCTGTTGGTAGATTGTGGTTTGCATTAATTTGTTTATATTTTTGCCACATCAATGAAAGGAAAAAGATTGAATTATTTTAACCGCGTCCATCGAATGTCAACCTTAGGTTCATTCAGAGAGGCCGTGGTTTTATTTTTCTTTATCCTTTTTGTGCTTCCCGAGGGTGGATATGCCCAGAAATCAGAAAGTTGGAAAAAGGTAAAAGACAGTGATGGGATTCAATCCTATGTGATGAAGTTACCTGATGTGGCTGTGAATAAGGTAAAGGTAGAAACCATTGTCAAGTCGGGTCTTTCATCACTGGTCGCTTTGATGATCGATACTCCCAGAAATAGGGATTGGGTTTTTTTAAATATGTATGCCTGTGTTCAACAAAAGGATGATGAATTTAACTGGGTGTATTATGGGCAAAATAATGCCCCCTGGCCTGTGAGCGACAGAGATGTCGTTGCACGCGTGCATTTGTTTCAAAATCCTGTTACAAAGGAAGTTGTGATTGAGTCGATTGCCGATCCCGACCTGAGGCCCCGGCATCAGGACTTTGTGCGCATACCTATGTTGCATTCTGTTTGGCGGTTTATTCCATTAGGAGAAGGCAGGATTAAGGTGGTTCTCGAGCTTGTTATCGATATGGGAGGCAATATGCCTTGTTGGCTTATAAACCTGGCGGTGACAAAAGGTCCCTCAAGTTCAATGCTTAAATTTGTTACCCTTGCTAGTGAAGAGCCATATTTGAGTGCCCACATGGATTATATCAGGGAACCACAATGGTAAGTTAGAAGCCAATTTCCAGATTGAACTGATCCTTTAGCTTTTGCACATTTGGATTTTTCTCAATTAACCTTTCAAGTTTATCCCGGTCGGTGTATGCCTTTTTCGTTTGATTTTTGTCAGGAACAATAGCATGTAAGGTGATTTGGTTATTGTTCAGTTCTCTCTTTAGATGTTCCATTAGTTGATTGACAGACAAACTATTCTGTATAATTTGTATGGAATCTACTGTGTAGGTTATCTGGTTGTTACTGCCCAGGTGAGGAGTGTATTTTGCCAGGGCGTTGGCGAAGCTGGGCGAAATTCCTTCGTAGGATTTACAGAAATTAGTCCACGATTCTTCCAGCTTTTCCTGGGTAAATGGGTTGTCGATGATGGGCTCGGGTTGGTTTTCTTCAGAGATGGATTGTTCTTTGATTGATCGAAGACCGGCTTTAATAGAAATGTTTCTGATATTTTTTCCGTTCCCTGTTTCATGACTCTTAATTGTCCCCGTAGTTTCTGGGTTCGTTTTTTGTACCGGCGTAATTTCCGGCTTTACTTCAATATTTTTTTCATCCTGTGGCTCAATGGGTTTTCCCGGTGCAGCAATCACAGGTGGTGGTGCCGAATATTCTATTTTGTTTTCTTGTGCGGTGGTGTTTTTTTGTTCTCTCACAAGTGGAGGAGGAGGTGGCAGGGTGGTAGCTCCCTGATGGTTGCTCGTTAATTCTGCCAGTGTCATCAGGGCGATTTCAATGTGCAACTGTTTGTTGTTGCTGGCTTTATAATTGATGTCGTATTGATTGCAGATGTCCAGGGCTTTAAACAGAAATTCGGGTGTGCAATGCTTGGCCTGGTCCATATATTTTGATTTCAGCTGATCGCTGGCATGCATTAATTTGATGGTAGCAGGGTTTTTGATGACCAAAAGACTACGAAGGTGGTCGCTCAAACCCATAATAAAATGTTGTCCATCGAAACCGTTTTCGATGACTTCATTAAAAAGCAGTAACAATTCCTGGATGTCATATCTAAGCAAATCGTTGGTAATTCTGAAATAGTAATCGTAATCCAGGATGTTCAGGTTTTCTATCACATTTTTGTAACTCATCTTATGGCCGCTGTAGCTTACGATCTGATCGAAAGTGGAGAGGGCATCGCGTAAAGCACCATCGGCTTTTTGGGCGATGATGTGCAGGGCTTCGGGTTCTGTTTCAATGTTTTCCTTCGAAGCTACATAGCCCAGATATTGTGCAATGTCATCCACATTTATCCTGCGAAAGTCAAAAATCTGACAACGCGACAATATGGTCGGGATAATTTTATGCTTCTCGGTGGTAGCCAGAATAAATTTCGCATAAGAGGGAGGTTCTTCGAGCGTCTTTAAAAAGGCATTAAACGCACTCTGCGAAAGCATGTGGACCTCATCAATGATGTACACTTTATATTTTCCCACTTGTGGCGGAATGCGGACCTGTTCTACTAAATGCCGGATATCGTCTACCGAGTTGTTAGAAGCAGCATCCAGTTCGTGGATGTTGAACGAAGCATTGTTGTTAAATGAGGTGCACGATTCGCATGCATCACATGGCTCCAGGTTATCGGTCAGGTGAGTACAGTTAATTGTTTTGGCCAATATCCGGGCGCAGGTTGTTTTACCTACACCACGTGGTCCGGTGAACAGAAAGGCCTGCGCCAGGTGGTTGTTTTTTATGGCATTTTGTAAGGTATTGGTAATAGAATGCTGCCCTACCACCTGATGAAAAGTAGCCGGACGGTATTTGCGGGCCGAAACAATAAAATTTTCCATATGCTGCTGTAATGAGCATCAAAAATACGATTTTTTTTTGTGCTTTAGGAAGTGTTAATTTTTTCTGTACTTTTGAAAAGATGGAAAGTCTGCTCGTTTTTGTGCCAAAAAAGTCCAGCCGGGTGCGGTATGTATTCAGGTTGGTGTTTAATGATTTGTTAAAATTACCCTTTTCCCTGACCTCCGACCTGGACGCATTCCAGTCATCGGATTCACACAAATTGGTCTATGCCGAAAAGCCCTGGTCCGATGATTTATTTTTTAAGTCATCGGGTTTGTTATTTCAAAGAGGTATTGATTCAGTTGAATTGAATGCTTTTGACTATGAAGGATTAAAGGCTTTTTTCCCGGTGCATGATGCCGACACGGCTTTGCCTTTCGATGTGTTTTCTTCCATCTTTTATCTGGTTTCAAGGTATGAGGAATACCAACCTTATGTACCCGATAAGTATGGCAGGTTTACGGCCCATCTGAGTGTTAGTTCCAGGTTGGGCATTTTGCAAAAACCCATGGTCAATATTTGGGCTTTGATGGTGAAAAAAATTATCCAGGAAAGATATCCCACCATTGTTTTTCCTGTTCGGCACTACCGTTT
>Ga0100380_10004715_pt1 | contig 14212 bp, 16 predicted proteins | sample CryGeymeta201504_FD_80417 | JGI IMG/M metagenome (GOLD analysis project Ga0100380, IMG submission 80417) | Groundwater microbial communities from Crystal Geyser aquifers in Utah, USA - Crystal Geyser metaG 2015-04 | ecosystem: Environmental > Aquatic > Deep subsurface > Groundwater | place... | reverse complement strand
GATCGGGTGCCAGAAGGCGCTATCCTCTTGATGCAGGGCGGTGACCAGTGTAAGGTTTCAGCATTACGCTATAAAAATAATATTTATACCACCCAGTTTCATCCAGAGCTAACGCTTGAGGATATGCTTGCTCGTATGCATGCGAGTCCGGACTATCTGCCTGAAGGGGTTGTAGCAGCGGAGGTTTTTAAAGCAAGTCCTGATGCTAATCGTATTTTACGAAATTTTGGGAAGTTTGTGGCCATGCAGGCTGAAAGATCCCTTACGGCATAACGCAAATTTGAATCAGGCGTCGTATCGGTTTTATTTTTTGATACATAACTGGCGAGATTTTTGATCCAAGAGCGACTGCATTTGCAGATTTTTATTGACTAGGTATACTTGTTTAATATTTATGAATACACATAGTTCAAATTACTGGTTTTGGTTTACAAGCGCGAGACTTCGCGGCCAGTTTGCTATGTAATGATATCGATCAATTCATACAAACCGCCCCGAGTCTCATAGACTCGGGGCGGTTTTGTTTGCGGGCCGCTCTATGGAGGAATTAAAATTCCTCCATAGAGCGGCCCGCAATGAGGCGGGAGGCGCAGAGAAACGTACACCCAGGAGTAGAGAATCATGGGACATGACGATGTCGGCGACACTGAAACCACAATCGATCGACTCTGTACGGTCGAGGAGGCGGCAGAAGTAAGGCGTGAACTCGTTGGAGATATGCGCAGTATCTATGTAAAATCGCGTGAGCAAGGTCGGTCGCACCAGCGGGCTATGAGTGCCCCGTTTCGGGTCGAGTGCTAAAATTATAGCGGGGAGAAGGACCAACCAAGCGCGCCATTGGCGCGCTTTTCAATGTCGAAAATGCATAAGAGAAAAGCCGCTACATCCCACGATGGCGGCCCCTCTCGTCACTACATATAACGTTATACGGAAAAGAACAGATCCCACTGATCAGGCGGGAATCGCTATCATACCGACCTCGCCTGCGAGTTGCAAATGGTTGCCTGTGCATAGTTTGTTTCCTGTCTTCAAGTTTGGTAGGGTATTACATAGTGGCACTCCCGTAATACGTAACTAGTAACTATGACAACTGATTCAATCACAAACCTCATCACACTATTTCTCAACAGCTCGAGTCCGTTATCACTCGCTACGTCTAGTACAGCCATGTCGTACGTGGTGGCGGGTGGTGTGTTCTTCAGCTTGATTGGGGTATTTTGGTTGGTGCGTACCATCATACTCAACCGGCTGGAACGGCTATCAAAATCCACACATACAGATATTGATGATGCGGTCATTGCGATTGTGCGCGGGATCCATCCTTTGGTGTATTCGGTTGCCGCAGCTTACGTTGCGCTTCAAATACTTACATTACCAAGTGCTCTCATGATGATGGTCACCGCTCTCACACTTGGAGTTTTGGTGTGGCAGGCAGTCCACGTATCGCTCGCATTAGTCAGTCTGTTTACAAAACGGTTAGTCGAGCGTGAGTCACTGCCAGATGGGACACCTGATCCAAACACATCAACCATTGCAAACCTCATCATATTGATTGCGCGAATGGTACTTTGGTCCCTCGGTATTATTTTTGTGTTAGCAAACGTTGGTATTGAGATCACTTCGCTTATTGCGGGACTTGGAATCGGGGGGATTGCAATCGCGTTTGCGCTTCAGGGCATTTTATCTGACCTCTTTGCATCGTTTTCAATTTATTTTGACAAACCATTTAGAATTGGTGATTTTATTGTGGTGGGGACAGACATGGGCACGGTCGAGCGGATTGGCATCAAGTCGACTCGTCTACGAACGTTGCAGGGAGAAGAGTTAGTGATTAGTAACGCTGAACTAACGACAGCGCGGGTACAGAATTTTAAAAAGATGCAGGAACGTCGAATCACGGCCACATTCGGAGTAACGTATGACACAGCAAGTACCGAATTGGAGGCATTGCCTGGATATATTAAAGACATATTTAGTGGCATTGCAGGAGCTCGACTCGACCGCGCACATTTCCGGAGCTTTGGTGACAGCGCCCTTATATTCGAGGTGATTTATTTTGTTGAGTCATCTGACTACGCGGTCTTTATGGATATCCAACAAACGTACAATTTAGCTCTGCTCACGCTGTGTCGATCGCGTGGTATCGCATTTGCATTCCCTACCCAAACGATCTACACGATCGCCGCTTAACGTGTTTGCTGAAGAATAGATAAGAGGAGTGGTGATAGGGCAGTGGCAAAGACTTCTGCGCGAAGAGCGAGATTACCGCTGACGTTTTGATTTAGAGTAAAGCCAGTTTCTTCTGTGATTGTACGTTCGATATGGGCAAGCGTAATCGCCCTGAGACTACCAACGCCATCAGTAGTATCGTCCCCGCGCGTGACGATCATCCCAATCACTGCGCCGTCGGCATTTAATACTGGTCCACCGGAAGATCCTTCTGCGCCAACCACACTACCTCGGAGGGCAAGAACGTCGGCCCGGTTGGAGCCAAACGTATAGAGATCAGAAATTTTTGTTGTGGCTTGACGGGGAATCAGTGGTGCACTTGCGCCATCGCGGAAGAGTGCAGTAGCAGGATAGCCAGCAGCTACTACCGTCTCATTTTTTATAGTCACCGGAAGAGCGTCGGTGGCAACCGGCAGGGCAGGGAAGTGAGCCGGAAGCGGCTCACCTGAGACGTGCCTAGCGGCGTAGAGGAGAGCGTAGTCACGTTCGCCCGTGCCCGTCGGCGCAGCGACATTCATAATGCCGGCATTGTCAGTGACCCAGACAGGTGGGATATAGAGAAGTTCAGCTTCATATTGAGGTGCGGCTGGATTACCTGCGCGGACAATGCAGTCAGAAGAGGTGGTGTCGTCTTCGGCATCAAGGAGAAGGAATTGCGCGACGTGGGCGTTCGTGAGGATGACGCCGTCGGCGCTCACGAAGAATCCCGTACCCGTCGTGGTTCGAATGTATTCATCAGTGGTGAAGGTGCAAAATATATTGACGATTGCTTCGAGCGGATTAACGGTGGTCGCCTCGGGCATCGTGCCGAGGCTCGCGAGGGCAGCTTGTTGATAATCGGCGTTTTGGCGGAGAATGGCGGGGAGAGTGTCGCTGAAGCGACTGGGCAGTGTTGGCAGGTCGGCCGTAGCAGGGGTGGACAGGGTAGATTCAGTTGCGGCCGGTTCCGCGGTAGGATCGAGATTGGGGAATAGTGTGATGAGACTACCCGCGAGAGCATTCGTGAATACTAAATATCCCGTAATGATAAAGACAAATATATCGTAGAAGACTGACATGGGATTAGTATAGCATTTGACTTGCAGTCACAAGGTAGAGTAGGGTATACTCCGTGTCACGCTTGAGGGCGGTTTCCTCGGGTTAAGAGCAATGCATGCGGGTGTAGTTTAGTGGTAAAACGACTGCCTTCCAAGCAGTAGTCGGGAGTTCGATTCTTCTCACCCGCACGAATACAAAAATGAGCGCCTTGTGGCGCCTTTTTTGTTCGTGCGGGTGAAGCAAGGTGCCTGCGCACCTTGCGTGAATAATCGAAAGTCGCAGTCATGTCGCTTTAGCAACAGACGAGACGGGGTCGCAAACACTTAGTACATTTGGAGTCGTAGACGAACAAATGTACTTAGTGATTTGTGACCGATTCTTTTCACCCGCACGGCCAACATCAAACCGTCTCGAATGAGACGGTTTGATGTTGCAGGTCAGTATATTTCCTTGACAGGTGCCTTCTGCTCGAGTATTAATAATGAACTTTTCTGCACCGGAGACAACGCGTCTTGGTACCCCTTATAAAATAATTGTATATGTTATGGAAACAATTCCCCAGCGGTTTTATCGTGTGAGTGTAAAGGCGCTCATATTAAATGAAGCTCGTGATAGTTTTTTAATTTGCCAAGAAGATAATGGGAAGTGGGAGTTACCGGGTGGCGGGTTGGAGTGGGGCGAAGACGTTAAAACATGTATTACTCGTGAGCTACAAGAAGAAATGGGACTCGCGACGACATGGGTAGCCGATCGTCCGTCATACTTCTTCACGTTCAACTTTGAATCGTCGGCTGGTTATGGTGCGAATGTGCTATACGAAACGACAATAGAAGATACCCATTTCACACCGTCGAGTGAATGTGTACAAATCGCCTTCGTGAATCGTGAGACAGTTGGAAATGATAAAAAACTGTTCTCAGCCGTGCAGCAGCTGCTGCCAGTATTTGATTCAGTGCTCCATCGATTGGATTAGTTGGTCGCCTGGCGGAAGTGGGAGGTTTCGGTAAATACGTCGTCTCCAATCTGCGCATTGTGGAGTCGAGCAAAGTTCCCGCGCTGTGCCATTAGCTCGAGGAACCTGGTGTGACCGAGGCCGGAGCTACCGGTGACCACCGCCGAAGTATTATCTGGGAGATCACGAAGTTTGGCGACGTGTGATAGGGTACCGAAGCGGGTGGTGAGCTCAGCGTCACCCGCAAGGTCAGCTGAGATTAATGTCGTCTTGCAGTTGCCGAAGTTGTCAATGTGCCAGATGGCCTTTGGTAGCTCTGGAATGTTTTCGAGGGCATAGGCTTCGGTCGGTACGATACCACCAGTAAAAATAAACGCTGCCACTCTCGGTGTGAAATCAAAGCTCCTGAATTGGGTCGTCGGAATGCGGTCGGCTGCCTCGGTATCTACGAAGCCTGCGTCCAGTATTGCCGTGGCCGCGCTGTGGGTATCAAGGAGTGCAACGTGATCAGTTAAGCCGAGTGCTTTCACAGCAGACAGGGCATGGCCGTCGACTGATGCCACCACGAGCGTTTCTTTATACCAGAAGTAGCCGAAGGGAGTACCATTTTCCCACTGTACCGTGTGTCCTCCCCGCGGTGCGACATTGACCAGAATGATTCCGGGACGTCCCTCAGTGGCGTCAAGGATGTCGATGAGATGCAGGCCGGCTTCAAGGTCAGAGCTTACGCCAATGAAGCTCGTGTTTGTTTTAAGTAGTGAAGCTACCCGGCTCTCTTGGCGAGCACGAGCATTGTCGTCGCGGCAGTCGGTGATGAAGGTGGTAAACATACGTATGTGGTGAAAATAAAACGCGCCCCAGATGGGGCGTACTAGTAGTGGTTATGTCACACTTGCTACGCCCGCGGTAATGCGGTTGCCATCATGAACATCATGAAAGCGACGTGTGTCATGTGGCTAGGATAGCAAAGGGTGGACACCTTGGCAAGAAACACAAACGCCCCGGCTGAGGGGCGAGTGTGTGTGATGGGAAATAGCGAGGGTTGCTCTTTGTATTTCCACATAGCGTATACCTCCGCTACCTAAATAGTATACCATACAAAGAAATCCCGCCGCTTTACTTCATGGGTATAAATTAATTACCGGTACGCAATATAAAAACACAGTGAGTTAGTCACCCACTGTGTTTTTATCTGGTAGTTAATTACTTAACTGAATCCTTGAGGGCTTTGGCTGCGCGGAACTTAGGTACACGCATCGCGGGGACAGTCACTGTCTCACCTGTTCGTGGGTTACGAGCTTCTCGCGCTGCTCGGAGCTTGGCTTCAAAGATACCAAACCCAGCAACAGATACAGCTGTACCATCTTTCATGGCACTACTGATGCTATCAAATACAGTGTCGACTGCGCGCTCTGCGTCTGCTTTGGTGGTGCCGAGTACCTCATGCACTTTACCGATGATGTCTGCTTTATTCATAGTGAGACGTAATTATCTAAGTCTGATTAATGTTGGTGGTGAGTGATGCTCACCCTGCTGCCGACTAAGTTGGCTATTACGCATTATATAGCAACGTGAAACGCCTGCAACGACTTCCGCATGGATAAAACTGTGGCGTAGTTTTTTTACCGTCAGTGATGTGGTATGCTGGCACGATATGAAAATTGGCGTCATGGGAGCGAAAGGAAGTTTTTCAGAGCAAGCAGGAGAACTCTATCGTGATAAGTTTGAGCCCAGCGTCGCGGAGATTCTGCCACTGGTAACTGCTGAAGCAGTCTTAGCTGCGGTTGAGCAAGGCCAAATTGATCGAGGGATTTTCCCCATTGAGAATAGTAACGGCGGTATCGTGATTGAGGCCGTGCACGCTATGGCAAAACATCGCTTTGCGATTGAGCGAATGTTTGAGCTTGATGTGCACCATATGTTGTTGGTAAAGCCGGGTGTAACGGCGAGCCACATTACGACGATTTCATCACATGATCAGGCACTCAAGCAGTGCCGAATGTATGTGAAGCGGACGTGGCCGACGGCTGAGATTGTGCCATATGCTGATACTGCGAAAGCAGCAGCAGATTTAGGCAATGGTACGTTGCCAGATGCAACGGCAGTAATTGCCCCACGCCAGTGTGCCACGCTCTATGGTCTAGAAATCCTTGAGGAGTCGATTCAAGATTTGAAGTTCAATTACACCACGTTTGTGGTGGCAATAAAAATTTCATAGAGACACTATACCTTTAGTTCTCTATGGGAAGGCGCCCCTCGAGAGGGGCGCCTGGTTCACTCGGTGCTATCAGGGGTAGGTAGCCACCAGATTGCCCACGGCACGAATCCTGGTGTGAGGATGAGCAATGGGTAGGTTCGGAAGAGCGGAGTCAGGTCGAAGAAGGGGCTCATCACAACAGCATGCCGACCCCCAAACTTGGAAGCGTGTTCAGAAGGGTTCATGACTGTCTCCTTTCTTACCTAAGCCTACGCTGATTTCGTAGAAGTGCAATAGATTAAAGTGGGCGGCACCTTTGGTGCCGCCCACTTTGTATCGTAAGGCCGTATACCGCCAGTTAGCGGGCGTAACTGATGACTCTCGTTTCGCGAATCACGTGGACTTTGATTTCGCCAGGATACCGTAATTTTTCTTCGATGGTTGCTGCAATGGTCCGAGCCAGGGCAGTAGTTTCAAGTTCGTTTAGTGTTGCGGGATTAACGAGTACTCGGATCTCTCGTCCAGCTGCGATGGCGAAGGCCTTTTCAACGCCGACGAGGGCTGTGGCAATGTTTTCAAGCTCAGAGAGGCGTTTGATGTAGTTTTCCATCGAATCACGTCTTGCGCCAGGACGACTGCCCGAGATGGCGTCTGCCACCTGCACGATAATACTTTCTGGTGTTTCGTATGGGTACTCTTCATGGTGAGCCCGCATAGCCAGGATGACTTTTTCATCAACGCCATATTTTTGGAGAATTCTGATACCGATTTCGACGTGTGTCCCGGCCACTTCATGGCTTACCGTTTTACCGATATCGTGCAGCAGCGCTCCGGCTCGAGCGATGGCGACGTCCGCCCCTACTTCTTCAGCAATAATAGCTGCCATGTGAGCCATCTCGACTGAATGCCATAACACATTTTGACCGTAACTGGTACGGAAGTGTAATCGACCGAGGATGGTAATGAGGTCGGGGTGGAGGTTTGGCACATTGGCCTCGTACGCTGCTTTTTCTCCCATGGCGCGGACCGTTTTTGCCACCTCTGATCGGGCTTTTTCTACCACCTCCTCGATTTTAGCAGGCTGAATCCGGCCGTCTTTAAGGAGTGTTTCGAGTGCCACGCGAGCAATCTCCCGACGGATTGGGTCAAATGATGAAAGTACAATGTAGCCCGGTGACTCATCAATCAGTACATCAACGCCCGTCGCACGTTCAAATGCACGTACATTTCGACCCTCCTTACCGATGACCTTGCCCTTGAGATCGTCACTGGGGATTTCGACGTGTGCGGTCATAATGGCTGGTGCCATAGTGTTACCGAGCCGATGAATAGCCGCCAGAAGAATGTTTTGCGCTTTTGCCTCTACTTGTTCAGTGCCCAGTCGGTCTAATTTTTCTAGGTAGGCACGAAGATCGCTCGATCGTTCAGTAAACATTTTAGCGATGACTTGCTCGTAGGCTTCAGCCTGGGACAGGCCAGCAATTTTTTCGAGCGTTGCGTCAAATTCACTCTGTCGTTCATCGAGACGAGTTTTAATAGCTTTAATTTCAGCCACTTTAGCTTGAAGAGATTCTTTTTGAGAATCAATATCAATTTGTCTTGAGTCGAGCAATTCTTCGCGTTTGAGTAAATGTGTTTCTTTTTGATCAAGTCGATCCTCGTGATTTTTTTGGGTCGTTTTTGCTTCTTCAATAATGCGTTCAGCTTTGGCCTCAGCGTGTTCAATAATAGCGAGGGCGCGCTTTTCAGCTGTTAGTTCTTGTTCCTTAAGGGTTAGTTCAAGGGACGTTTTTCGGGAAAGGGCGTGAAAATAGCGGAAATAGTAGCCGGCGACACCTCCTGCGATTAGACCACCACCGAGTACCAAGGCCATCAGTAGGCTGGTCATAGGTAATGAATTACAACGGTTCGTAACAGGACATACGTACGGTACCAGAATTAAGTCCAAGTGTAAACAGCGTTCAGCTCTCTGTGAGCTGAACGCTGTTTCAACGATACAGGGAAGGGGGTTTACTTATACACCTGATCCACTATGCCGTACTTCTTTGCTTCCTCTGCATCCATGAAGAAGTCCCGATCGACGTCCTGTTCAATTTTGGTTAATTTTTGCCCAGTCGCCTTTGCGAGCATTTGGTTGAGACGAGTACGTGTCTTGAGGATATGTTTTGCCGTGATATCAATATCCGAAGCTTGACCGTACGCACCACCTGAGGGTTGATGGATCATTACTTCAGCATTGGGCAAAATGAAGCGTTTTCCTTTGGCACCCTGTGAGAGGATGAGTGAGCCCATTGAAGCAGCGAGTCCGACACATACCGTTGCTACGTCAGGCTTGATGTGGTGCATTGTATCGATGATCGAAAGACCGGCCGTGACACTGCCTCCTGGAGAATTCACATACAGGAAGACGTCTTTCTTTGGATCCTCACTTTCAAGAAATAGTAACTGGGCGACAATGAGGTTTGCCATATGGTCTTCGACCTGTCCAGTAACGAAAATAATTCGTTCTTTTAAGAGGCGCGAGAAAATATCAAATGATCGCTCACCTCCGACGGTCTTTTCAATCACCATTGGAACAAGGTAATTGCTTGGCGGTACAGAATGTTTTTCAGTCATAATCTAATATTAAGTTACTCCGCTATGGTAGCAGATTTTTGGGTATGAGGCACGATGCAGGGATGAACGCCACCGTACATTGCGCACGCTTGACTTAAGCGTACGATTCAATTTTTTTCATTACCGCTTCGTTTGTGAGGACTGAGGCAACATACAGCTGCACGCGGTGACGATCGGCATCTTTAAAACGATCGAGCAGGGCATTTGTTTGATCGGCTAGTTCGGTTGGGTCTGGAGTGATGGTCTCTTGCTTGGCTATTTCATTGAGCACAAGCTGGAGCTTTGCACGCTTTTCTGCTGCCGGCGTCCATTCTGCTCTGAGCTCCTCTTTGGTTTTTTTAATATGGGATAGGTAGTCCTCAAATTTCAGATTTGCTCGCTCGAGGTCTTCTTGCATTTGTGCAAACATTTGATTCAGTTCCGAATCGATTAGTACTTGTGGCAGGACGACAGCAACTTCAGTAATGATGGCATCAGTGAGGGCGGCACGATGTTGTGCTGCGGCGTCTCGTTCCTTTTCAATGGTGAGATGTTCCTTAAGCTTTGTTTTTAAGTCTCCCATGCCAGAGAATTGTCCTGGTTGCCCAAGTGACTGAGCAATTTCATCAGTCAGAGGTGAGAGTGTCTCATCAGCTGGATCGGTTGTTTCGGAGGATGATAGATTTTCATCAGCAGGTGCCGCTTTTTGTTGGAGTCGCTCGTAGGCAGCTTTTTGTTTTCTAATGTCTGCAATTTTTTCATCGACTTCGTTATCGGTAATGACGGTTACTGCCTTACTGGCGTTGATCGTTTTTGCAATACTTTTGTAGTCGGGGAGTGTGATGGCTGGTACGACAGCGACGGTCGCGGTAAAACCAAGCGGATTACTCGGTGCAATTTTTGTGATTTCAATCTGTGGATGGCCGATGGCATCAATATTATGTTCTTCTAAAATGTGCGGATAGGCATGTGCGATGGCTCGTTCTGCCATTTCGGCCATGATACGCATTTCACCAAGATGTTTCACCAAGATCGCTTCAGGAATGTGTCCCTTGCGAAATCCATCGATTTCGATATCGCGACCAAGGGCAACGAGTGCGGCGGTGCGCTCACTGGCGACTTCGACGTATGGTAGTTCGCCACTAATTTTTACTTGGGAAGCAGGTAGTGTCTCAATGGTGAATGCAGTTTTAAAATCAACTGTGTGATGGTGATGTGTTGGCATAGTGCTGGCTAGTGTACGCAATTAGACTGAAAATGCAAACAAAACACCCACAAGAGGGTGCAGGGCGGCCAGAGTGAGACACTTCTTACATGGGTGCTGTCCCACGCGGGTGACAACATCTCTGGTCGCATATGATTAAAAATTATTTTCCTCCTAACTATTGCAACTGATGCTCAGCGTAGCATGTGCTGTGGTGGTTGACCAGCCAGTCTTACTCCAAGATTGCACTCGCATCTAGTTCGGCTTGAATATCGAGTAGTTCCGCATCAAGTGATTCCAGATCAGTGGCTTCAAGGTCGCTGGCAATGGCGTCGAGTTCGTCAGATGAACTGACGGTTGTGAGCGCGCTGATGTCAGCTTCCGCGGTAGTACTCTCAGGTTCATTGTTTTGTTCTGCGGTAGGTCGCATGGCGGTGGTGACGGGTATCGTGTAATCTGTTTGGAGGATGACAAACCAGTAGTATAGGCCCGCTAAAATTGTGACCAAGGCAGTTAGCAGTGCAAGGATGATCGGTCCCTTGACCAATGAGGGAGCAGACGAGGAAACGGGCAAGCTAGCCTGATTCTCAGGCAATTTCATAGCCTCACCTTCGAAGTTAGGTTCTTTGACAGGTTGATGGGAAACAGTTGGCATATTGCTATATTATTCTAGCATAGCGTCTGACGTACTCGCAGTTCGTGGGTCCGGATTCTTAAGGGCCACCACTCCTTGCCGAAGATTTGTGTGCGCGAAGATGATATTGCTCCGTATGGCTGAAAACTGCTCTTTCGTCCGTTGCCAGTTACGCGCCACATCCGCGCCGCGCACGGTGTCAATTACCATCGTATCGATTGTAGAGAGACTGAGGCGTGCTTGAGCAAGATTGCTATTGGCTGTTTGAAGCGCCTGTGTCGCTGGAGTGATGTCATAGCCCACAGCCTCCATCTTAGCGGCACGTGTAGCCATACGATCGGAGATATTTTGTAGTCGAGTAATTGCTGCATCAAAACGATTACTTACGTTGGCGGCAAGATTTATAATCCGTTCCTGGTTTCTGGACGATAGTTGGATCCGTCGTTCAGCTGCGGTGGCTGCAATAGCCTCACGTCTGGTGCTCGGCGAACTAGGACGGGTACTGGTTGGATTTGATGATGTGGGGTTATTACCCGACGGCACGGTGGTCGCGGCTGCAACTGGATCAATAGATACAGTTGGAACATCAATCATTTCAGCATTCGCAATACTGACCCAAATACAACTGATCGCAATAAGTGAGATGGGCACGAGAACAATTTGGAGGGTTGGCATAGTGAAATGTTGGCTGACTAATCTGTGGGTATAGTATAGCGCCGCCAGAGTTTTACCCCGACGGCACTATACACAGCACGTATGTTTGTCTCTATGATGCCTGGCCAGCTTCATAGGCTGCCCGACTCTTCTGAAAAGCGGTTTTGGCCTCGGCTACACCGTGCCACTCACCAACCTGAACTTCTTTATTCTGGACTTTTTTGTAGGTCTCAAAGAAATGAGTCATTTCTTTTATGAAGTGTTTATTGATATCGCCGAGGTCTTGTATCTCAGCAAAGCGTGGGTCATCGACGGGTACTGCAACCACTTTATCATCACGTTCGCCGCCGTCCACCATTTCCATGATTGCCACTGGCCGAGCTTTGACGAGGATACCAGGAGCCAGTGGGTAGGTGGTCAGGAGTACCACATCGAGCGCGTCACCATCATCAAACAAGGTTTGGGGGACAAAGCCATAATCAAATGGGTAATCTTGAGCCGTATGCATCACCCGGTCGAGGGCGATCATGCCAGTTTCCTTATCGATCTCATACTTATTTTTGGAAAATTTTGGAATTTCAACGATCACATTCATCTCCTCGGCCGTTCCTGCTGGTACATCATGTAGTAGATTCATAGTAGTTATACGTAAATTAAGTAAGGTGTCAGCATAGTAACGTATGGATTATGGTGATGTCAAAATAACACCCCAGGCACTCTCGTGCCTGGGGTGTTATCGCGTATATGGCTCTATTTTTGTTCGTCAGATTCTTCCTTTGACGCTTTGTCTGCCTGACTTTCTTCTTCAATGAGTGCTTCAGCTTCTTCTGGAGTATCGATTTCGTCAAACTCTTCGTCCCCTTTGCTACGATCACGGTCGCCCGTCGGCTCATCTTCAACCAGTTCGGGGGCAGTCGTCATGGCGTCCTCACCCTCGAGGATTGCTTCGTCAGCTCCAATCGGTTCAGTTTCATCTGCTTCAAGATTAACTTCGCCATCGGCGTCAGCCTCTGCCAATTCTGCTCCCGTCTGGGCTGATACAATGTCAATTTTCCAGCCGGTTAGCTTAGCTGCGAGTCGGACGTTTTGTCCACCGCGACCGATAGCGAGTGATTGTTGATCAGGCGAGACTTCTACTGTAGCGTGGCCACGGATACCCTCTGCCTCGTTTGGTTCAGTCACGATACTGACATTCATGACTTGAGCGGGTGAGAGTGCATCTTCAATAAATTCAATTGGTTCAGGTGACCACTCAATAATATCAATTTTTTCACCGCCCAGTTCGCTCATCACGGTTGAGACACGTACGCCCCGCTGGCCGACGAGTGATCCGACAGGATCGATGTGGCGGTCAACGGCGTGGACTGCAATCTTCGTGCGAGCACCAGCTTCACGGGCGACTGATTTCACTTCAATTGCCTCAGCCTGCAATTCAGGTACCTCAATTGCAAATAATCCAACCAAAAAATCCGGGTGTGAGCGCGACAGGCGGATAAAGACACCCCGACTTGTCTCTTCAACCGCAAGTAGAATCGCCCGAATCCGCTCACCTGGTTTGAAACGTTCACCAGGAATTTGTTCGTCGTAGGGCATAATGGCCGTCACCCGACCAAGGTCAACATAGAGGTTGCCGCGTTCAAATCGTTGAGCTTGTCCAATAACAATATCACCAGCTTTTTGGCCAAATTCAGCGAGGGCAGATTCTTTTTCGGCCTCGCGTATTTTTTGCATGATCACTTGCTTAGCAGTCTGTGCGGCAATGCGTCCAAAATCATCTTTCGGTTCTAGTGGAAATACCAACTCTTCACCAAGTTGTACATCCTTTTTTATCATCCGGGCAGTCCCGATCATGATGTGTTTTTCTTCGTCAAAACGGACACGTGGATCATCTTCGTCAACCACCGGTTCGGGTGCGTCTTCCGGTAGTGGTAATTCGTCATCACTCACTGGTTTTAACATGCTTTCGTCAACGACAATTTTACGCTGTTCGAACGTGGTCGTACCAGAGTTTAAATCAAACGAAGCAGTGATAATTTGGCCCCGCTTCCCGAATTCTTTTTTGTAGGCAGTAGCGAGAGACTGTGAAATCGCATCGAGAATCTTTTCTCGGGGGATACCCCGCTCCTCTTCCATTTCAGTTAGGACCGCGTTAATAACTTTTAGATCAAACATAAAGTGAAGGTTGGTTATTGGTAATTAGTGACATGTGGGTATCTTGGTACAAAGACTGCCCGGCCAGAATGGCCGAGCAGTCAAAGTCAGATACGGGTAGCATACGCTTTTTTTTGAGTCTGTCAAAATGTCTACAGAGTAGTGGTAACTGTAGAGAAATCTATCAATATACAACAGTGCCAATGCTATACTGTTAGCATAGTGGTGTTACTAGTTCATTCTTAGGTCTTTGTGCGTACATCTGATGAACAACTCAAGCGTTTCATTATTGATGCCGGGCTTTTAAGCAAGGCGGATATTGCGTCGGCAGAGAAAATTGCTATTGAAGAAAATCGTACTCTCGCCGATGCGCTTGTGGCGCATGGACATGTCACTGAAGACGACCTCAGGCGAGTCGAATCATATGTTCTCGGCATCCCGTTTGTGTCACTGAAAGACATGAAGGTCGAATTTGATATCTTGACACTCATTCCTGAGCCAGTGGCTCGGGCACACAATATAATTGCGTATAAACGAAGTGAAGACGCGCTCGAGGTT
>Ga0100380_10004714_pt1 | contig 14214 bp, 8 predicted proteins | sample CryGeymeta201504_FD_80417 | JGI IMG/M metagenome (GOLD analysis project Ga0100380, IMG submission 80417) | Groundwater microbial communities from Crystal Geyser aquifers in Utah, USA - Crystal Geyser metaG 2015-04 | ecosystem: Environmental > Aquatic > Deep subsurface > Groundwater | place: USA... | reverse complement strand
TGCTGGGGGCGTGCGTCCAGGCGGAGGCCCACCGATGGGCGCTCCACAGAGCCAAGTAGAGGAGTCCCTCGACGAACAAGAACGTAGCGAGCAAGAAGATCGCCGAGGTCGTGCTTGGCCCAACCAGGTGCAGCTCACGGTCGGCTCCCTGTCCGGATACGGCGTGCAGCACCACCTCGGAGTAGAGGTGCACCCCGACCGTGTCGTAGACCCTGTTGTCCGCCAGAATCAACGGCCCCAAGAGGGCCTCTCCGACGAGGGTCAGCGGGAGCATCAGGGAGAGCAGCGAGAGTTTCCCAGGGAGGGCTCGGGTCAAGCACAGTTCGGCGAGGCGGCCCCCCCAAAAGAGGCACGCCGGGAGCAAGACCAGCCCCAGGGCGAAGGCGAGGCCTGTGAGGCGCGTCATGGTGTCGGGCGGCGACGAGGTGAGCGCACCGAAGCGGACATCCTGTCGCAGGTAGAGCCCGAACTGAAACGCGGCGTTGAGGCTGACGAAGAGCAGCGCCGTGTGACCGCGTTCGAGCAAAGAGGGAGTCTGATGCTGAGTGGGCTCTGGTTGCACGGTCGAGTTCAAAACAACGAGAGCTGAACGACTCTGCGCTCGAAGGCCGCGGGCGCCCCCGGGATGGCGTTGCCATGCAGCCAGCCGTCGAGCATGGCGAGCATGAACGCGGCGTCGTCGGGGTTGTTTACGTAGTCGATCTCCGTGGTGTTCAAGACGTAGACGGGGCAGGTCTTGAGCTCGCTCCACAAGGAGTAGTAGCCGGCACGGAGGCTGTCGAGATAGCTGGGTTCGATGACTTGCTCGGCGTGAATGCCGCGGCTGGCGATACGAGACAACACGACGTCGGTGGGAGCGTCGAGGAAGAGGATGTATTCAGGCGTCGCCAGTGAGCCCTCGAACAGGGACGTGAAACGGTCGTAGAGGTTGAGCTCCACATCGGCGAGGGTCTGCTCCGCAAAGAGGCGGTCCTTGGCGTAGAAGTAGTCCGAGACGATGAGATCGGAGAAGAGGTCGCCCTGGCAGAGCTCGATCTGTTGCGCGTAGCGCGTGGCCAGATAGAACATCTGTGCGGGGAACGCGAAGCGCTCGGGATCGGCGTAGAAACTGGCGAGGAAGGGGTTGTCCTCGGCGGGCTCGAGGATCAGCCTGGCGTTCCACTCTCGTTCGAGCAGTCGGCAGAGCGAGGTTTTCCCCACTCCGATGAGCCCTTCGATGACGATGAATTTGGACACTGCCAATCCCCTCACAGCTGGTCGATTCGGATTTTGATGCCTCGCTTGGGCCAGCAATAGACGAATCCGACCGCCACGACGCGCAGAGAGTAGCGACCAAGACTTCTCGGGGTCAACCTCACCCAGTGCGGGGTTCATGAGCGTTTGAAGACCACTCGCGCGCAACGTTGCCTCGAGCACCTGGCTTGGCCGGCGAAGAATTGTGGTACGATGGTCCGACGCCAGGGAGAGAGGGTTCGGGGGAATGCGCCAAACCAAGCTGGAAATAGGTGGTTACACCGTAGAGAGCGAGCTCGGCCGTGGCGGTTTCGGGACCGTCTATAGCGCTGTAGGGCGCGACGGTCAGGCGGTCGCCCTCAAGGTCTCCAACCGCTCGTTCGATCAGCTTTCGACTCGTGAGGTTGCTTGGCAACAAAACGAGATCGAAGCGCTGCTCAAGCTCAATCACCCAGGATTGGTCTCGATCCGCGAGTATGGCTTTCTCGAGGATCGACGTTTGTACTTCGTGATGGAGCGGATCACGGGCGTCGATCTGCTGACCTACCTTCGCTCGCGCGGTCGTCTCGATGCGCTCGAGGCGCTCAGCCTCTTGCGCGCGGTGGTCGATGCCGTCGCGGTCTGCCATGAAGCAGGCATCCTCCACCTAGACCTGAAGCCGCAAAACATCATCGTCGTCGAGCCCCTGGAGCCCGTCGTCAAAGTCTTGGATTTCGGGCTGGCGACTCTGGTGAGCAGCTGGCGGTCTGGCAGCGAGGGGTTCGCTGGGACGCCAGAGTACATGCCGCCGGAGAATCTCGAGTACGACGTCCGGAAACCAACACCGAGCGCGGACCTCTATGCGATAGGCGTGATCCTCTTCGAACTCTTGGCCGGGCGTTTGCCGTACGTCGCGGACAGTTGGATGGGGATGAAGGAGGCCAAGCGATATGCGCCTCAGGAGCCCCTCTCCACATTGGCTCCAGAGGTCCCAGGAGACGTGAGCCAGCTCTGCGAACAGCTCATGGCGCAGGACCCTTCGCAGCGGCCGACCAGCATGAAAGAGCTGGGCGAGCGTCTCAAACAGCTCTGTCACTCTCTGTTGGGGGAGCACCCTCAGCAGGAGGCGTCCGAGCCGGTCAGCCGAATGGTCGCCCGAGATGGCCCCTTTGTCGGCCGCAGCGCGGAGCTCGACGCGCTCGAGCTGCGCTGGGCGACCGCGCTGCACCGTAAGGGGCAAGCTTGCGCCATCGTGGCGACGGCCGGGCTCGGCAAGAGCCGTCTGACCAGCGAATTTCTCAACAAGTTTGCTGGCACCAGCACGCTGCTCGGCTATGGCCGATGCCGCCAGGTCGGCGGCCTCGTCCCTTACTCTTCAATCCGCGAAGCTTTTGCTCACATCGCGAGGCAGCTCTCGAATCGCGGTCGTCAAGTGCGCTACGCCATTGGCCAGCGTCTCACTGAGGTGTTCGGAGACGACGTCCATCTCGTGAGCGCGCTCGTTCCCGAGTTTGCCTCCCTGTTTGGCCCGAACAACGCCCGAGACGGCCGACACAGCAATCTCCTAGGTCCAATGCTCATCGCGTCGATGACCGAGAAGATGCTGTGGGCATTGGGGCAATTTGATCCCGTCTTGCTGGTTATCGAGGACCTGCATTGGGCTGGCGACGGGACGCTCGAGGTCATCGCACACGTCGCAGCCAGCCTGCCCGTTCGGGCCATGCTGCTCTGCACGAGCCGGCCCAGCGTTCGACTTCCGGAGAAGACCGCGCTACCCCATGTGGAGCTCTCCTCATTCTCCGCTGCCGACAACGACCACTTGATCGAAGCCATGCTGGCGCCCATCGACGGTTGGCAGATCTCGGCGCTCAAAGGGCGAGTGCCCTTGTTGACCTCAGGAAACCCTCTTTTCACCACCCATGTTCTGCAAGACCTCCAGATGTCCGGCTGTGTGCGGGTCGAGCCGAGTGGCGCCCATCTCGATCGTGAGAGGCTCGACTCTTACGAACCGCCCGAGTCCGTCTCGGAGGTGATCGGTCGCCTCGTGGAACGCATCAGCGCTCGCTCACGGACCATCCTCGGCGTGGCCGCGCTGATGGGCCGTCGGTTCTCGGTCGATGTCCTGGAGTCGTTGCAGCTGTTTGCGCGAAGCGAGGTGGTTCGGGCGCTCGACGAAGCCGAGCAGCACCACCTCTGTCGATCGACGGGCAGCGACGCCACCTCGCTGGCTTCGAGCGAGCTCGGCGCGGGGAAGCGAGCGAAGCCCGATCGCGTGTTTGCCCACGACACGATCAGGGAGCGCGTCGAGAGCTCTCTCGAACGGGGACTGTTGCCGGAGCTGCACCGACGAATCGCTCGTGAGCTCAAGGTGCGTGGCGCCTCGAGGGGCACGTTGGCCTTCCACCTCGAGCAGGCTGGGGAGGACACTGAAGCGGCGCGGGCCTACGTCGAGGCAGGCCTGGAGGCTGGTCTTCTGCACGATCCGAGCATGGCGACGCGGCAGCTGCGCTCCGGGCTGACACTGCTCCTCAAGATTGCCCGTGATGCTGAGCTCAACGAGCTCCTCGCCCGCGCGACCTTCGAGTTGGTGCGCCTGGCCTGCCAAATCGGACGCACAGACGACATCTTGAGCATCGTCGATGAGGTCGCTGCGGTGCTGGGAACCTGTGCATCTCTGGAGCAGAGACTGGCTCTGCAGAGCGCCTATGCACGACTGCATTACGTACGTGGGGACTTCGCTCAGACCGTCTCGTACTGCAATCTGTGCCTCTCGGGCGTGGTCCCAAAGGGGCTGCAGCGCTACCAACTTGCCCCCGCAAACATCCTCGGACGTTCGCTCTGCGTCTCGGGCCGTTTCAACCGCGCAGTCAAGCTCCTCGAACGCGGGTGCGTGCTGGCTGAGGATGTGGGCGACCTGGTCGAGCTGTGCCACTCGTTGGGGATGCTGGGTTTAGCGATGGGGTTCACCGGCCAGCTCGAGGGCTCCCAACGCCACATCCAACGCAGCCGGAAACTGGCCGAGTATCTCAAGGATCCGGTCCGGACCTTGGCGTGCTACTTCTACGAGACGACGCTGTGCGAATTCACCTACAATGCTGAGCGCGGCATCCAGGCCTGCAGCGAAGGGATTGCCTTTGCAGATGAGAACGGCATCGGAGGGCTCTACCTCTACCTGATTCTCATCTTTGCGGGTCGCCACCAGTTCCACCTGGGACGGCTCAAGCGGGCGAAGCATATCTTGGAGCGCGCGCTGAAACTCTCCGGTGAGCTGCACATCCAAATTGGTGTGGGCTGGGTGCATGGGTTCATGGGGGACGTTCACGTCGTCGACGGAATGCTCGCCGAGGCGGAGAAGGCCTTCCAACGGGCTTACGAGTTCGCTGGCAGCGACACGACCGACGAGCTCGCGATGGTCTTGGCCCTCACGGGGCTCGGTCACGTCAAAGCGTTGATGGGCGGCGACCTCGACTCAGTGCGCTCCCTTTTCGAGCGATCTCTGCGCTGCGCGGAAGCGAACGGCAACAACTGGAGCGTGGGACTCACTCTGCAGCGGTATGCGGAGTCCCTCTCCCTGCTCGGCGACAGTGAAGCTTCGAGGTCCGTGATGGAACGACACACTCAGTTCTTTGCGGAGCTCGGCTTGCCGCTCTCGGATTGGTGGCCAACAAGCCCCAGCCCACTGGTGGGAGACGAGAACACGCGGTCGCCGTTGCCCAATCGAGAGTTCTGGCAAAGTGTGAGTCGACTCGCCGTCTCTAGCGCCGAGGAGCTGGGGGATACGGCCTGGATGGACGAGCTCAACGCCAACACCCAGATGGACTCGGGGCACCCCCTCGCCCCGGATGCCGTGGGCGCCACAGTGGTAAGGTCTCCAGATTCCTCAGTTTTGAACGACGACCAGAGCGAACCCACTCCGAGATGAGTGAGACCTTCAAGAGTCGAATGCTGACGAATCCCCTTCTCCTGGTCAGACATCGCGAGTCCGTGGTGACGGAAGCTGAGCCAGAACACTTGTCCCTTAAATGTCGGAATTCCCGCCGTTGCCACACGGGATGGCCGCATCTCCTCCGACCCTCACGGCTCGCAGGAAGCGCAGTAAGTCGGCATTCTATGAACTCGAAACGAGATCACGATCGCGCGCGGCTTGCACTTCTCTTTTTTGTTACGTACTTAAGCAGTGTTGAACTGAGCATCGGAGTTCTGAGATGACGAAGGCTGAAATCGCTGAAGCCATTTATTCCCACCTCGGGGGATTCAGTAAGCGGGAGACCGCGGACATCGTCGACATCGTATTTGATACGATGAAAGACACCTTGGCTCGTGGTGAGAACCTCAAGATAAGCGGCTTCGGCAGTTTTCTTGCCAGGGACAAGCACGCCCGCAGAGGCCGCAACCCGCAGACCGGCTCTGAGATCACGATCACGGCTCGCCGTGTGGTGACCTTCAAGCTGAGTCAGGTGCTCAAGAAGCGAATCAACGGCTGACGCTCGCCGAACGTGCCCGAGGGTCGGCTCGTCCGCGATCCGACTTGGACATTGCGGCACCGATGGGTGATCTGGGGAGTATATTTTGGAAGTGGCCTTCATCCCCGTGAGGGGATGAAGGCCATTTTTCGTTCTAGTACACCTTTCCGAGCCAGGCGTAGACCGCGCGAATCGTGTTGAGCTCCATCATCTGCCACTCCACCGCGTACTTCGTCTTGGAGTACTGCCAGTAGAGGTTCTCCTCCCGAATGGGATCAGAGCCATCGTCCTCGAGGTAGGCTTTGAGGTTCGCCTGATAGTCGTCGGCGAGCGCCTGGCCGCGGGCCACCATCTGAGCGCCACCGGGAACGGGAGACCAGCCGGCGCGGCAGCGTGGGCTGGGCTCGCTCGGTGCGGTGCAGGCACCGGCGTAGCAGGTCTGCCCGTCGGGGCAGGTGCCGTTGAGCGCCGTCGACGAGCATGGCACGGGCAAGCCGTTGCAGGAAGGCGCAGCGGGGGCCGAGTAGTTCGGGATGCAGTAGGTATCCTCGCAGAGATATCCAGAAGGACAGGGACCGTCGGTGCAGTCCAAGAGGCAGTAAGAGGTTGTCCCATTGGCCGTCAGGGGCTCGCAGAACACCCCGCCGACGTAGTTGCCGATGTAGCCCGAGCAATCCTCAGGGGCCTGGCAGGCATCGCAGAGGCCGGCCGAACCGCCGGCGATCGTGGCGGCGTCGCAGTCCTCGCGGACCGCGCCGTACTCGTCGCCGAGAACTGGGTCGGTGAAAGTGACCACCTTGAAGCCTGGACCGGGCTTGATCTCTTCCGCGGTCCCCATCTTGAAGACGTTGATCTGGTCGTTGTAGCGCGTCTCCCAACCGAAGGTGGAGTAGAGCATACCCCAGAAGATCAGGTCATCGACTTGAGACAAGCTCGTGTTGCTCTCGACGATGGGCCACAGGGCCGTGCACACGCCGGCCTCGCAGGTCTGGCCCGTGGGGCACTTTCCGGTCGGCTTGTTCACGGAGCACGCCGGCTGATTGATCGCATCGGCGCAGGTCCCGGCCTCGGGCATGCACCAGAAATCGGAGTTCTCGTCGCAGAAGAAGCCACGCGGGCAGACGTCCGCTGGGACCTCGTAGCAGTCGATCAAGCAGCCGCGGGAGTCGTCGGCGAGCCCGACACAGAAACTCGAACCCGTGCTGTAGCTGCCGTTGTAGCCGTTGCACTGATTGCTCTCGCTGCAGGGCTCACAGATGCCAGTGCGAGCTCTGGACGGCCCGAGGCGATCGGTCTGTGCGACCCCAGTCTCTGGATCGATGAGGGTTCCCCGATCGGCGTCCCAGATGGGGCTCAAGACGGGGTAGCGGAGCTTCTCGATCTGGGTTCCGTCCGCTCTGTCGACGACCTGCAAGACCGGGCTGTGGACGGGGTAATCTTCGGTCATGACGGCGTTGACCAAGGTGAAGGCCTCCTCGCCGAAGAAGTCGAGGAAGGAGATTGAGTAGGTGCCGATGTCGCCCTCTGCACCGATAACGAAGGCCTCGGGATCGACGAGGGCCAGCATGGCGGCCATGCTGGTCCAGACATGCCCCGCTTCTTGGGGGTAGTTGCCGTAGTTGAATCCAGACTCGAGGTCATACCTGGTGAAGCGGCGTCGGCCCTCGCCTTGCGGGACCTGGACGAAATCCGAGTCTGCGTCGCAGTAGGTCCTCAGGTAGTAGTCGCTGGTCTCTTCGCGGACCGCACCAGGGGTGTCGGAGAGGTGGAAGAGTTGGCCGTTGGGCTGGACACAGTAGGTCCCGTACTCCGGTGTGGCCAAGGCCTCGACGATGATGTTGAAGCCCGTGTTGATGGCCATCCAGTAATAGTCGTCGAGAACTTGGTCGTAGCCCTGGGGTCCGAGGTACCAGTTCTGGTAATAGTCGGAGAGCGTGAGGAAGACGTAGGCGTAGTAGGAGTAGAAGGCATTGTAGGGGTCCCAACCGAGGCGGTCACGCTTGAAGTCGCGGAAGTAGTAGTAAGACCGGTACTCGGTGGCGACGTTCTGTACGGCCTCGAAGGGATCGGCGCCGCCATCGAACATGTTGCAGCTGAGCATGGCTCCAACCCACTCGTCGGTGCAGAACAAGTAGGGGACGCGGACCGGGGACTGGTCGCCCCCCGCGGCGCGCTCGGTCCAGAACTCGTCGAGGCGCATCCACTCTCTGTCAAACGCGTCCTGGACCGTGTTGAAGGCTTGGATGACGGTGGTGTAGTGGAAGCGCTCGAGGTAAGGGATGACCAAGGAGGCGGCGTCATCGAAGGGGATTCCCTGCTCATCGGTGCCCGTCAGAATGGTGCCCGCCTCACCGAGGTCGCCTTTTCGCTTCTGGTAGATTTCGACGTAACCGGGGGTGCGCACGAGGCACCGGTCGCTGGCCTTGGGGTCGACGATCATTCCGGGGCCGCTGCAGGTCCCGTCATCGCTGATCGGCTTGGAGGTCGAGCCACTTGAGTACCCGAACATAATGGCGGCGCGGTCGTAACGGCCAACCCCATGGATGTCAGTGTTGAACTTCAAACCGTAATCCATGATCGAGGAGTACTGGTACTCGGGCATGCGGGCCTCGAGCTGTTCCTTGGAAGGGACGTTGAGGGTGTAGAGGTCCTCCATGTTGGTCGGCTTCGCGAGGGTCGTCTTGCGGGCATCCCAGTACTCGTCGAAGTAGTTCATGGAGTCGTAGCTGCCGCTGAAGTTGTGGCGCAGCCCGAGGGTATGGCCGACCTCGTGGACCGCGGTGGAGCGGAAGAGCTCGGCGCGGAGCTCGCGCCAGATCTGGTCGTAATCGGTGCGGCCCTCATAGGCCTTGGCCAATCCGGTGACGTTGGGGTCGATCATGTCCGTGAAGCACACGCCTCGAGCCATGGCGGCGAGCTGCTTGCGGCGTTGGGAGTTGAGCTGAGTGGGGTTGAGCATGCGCAGCGGATCGAAGCGGCGCTTCTGCTCTTTTGTCATCTGGTCGACGGTCGTTCCCAGTCTGGAGGCCACTGAGCGCTGGAACTCTTCACCCACGGCTTGCATGGAGAAGCCGGCATCTTGAGCGGCTTCGATCTTCTTCGAGGCGGCCGCGCGGTCGAAGGGACGCAATTCCTTCTTGCGCAGTTCACGCATCTCGAGTCGGCCGCGCTCTTGTTTCTTCCAGGAGCCGAGAGGCGTGTTGCGCAAGGTCTTGGAGACCTTGTCTAGGTTGATCGTCGATTCGGCGGAATCGGCAACCATCTGTCGTACGTGGTCGGCGTGCACCAGCTCGGCGGGTTGCAGATCGCCATTGATCATCCGGATCACGTCCACGCCATAGGAGGCATAGGTGTTCAGGGCGCCAGCATAGACATTGGCACGCGCGGAGATGATCTCGCCGGTCTCCGGGTCGGCGGCGGAGGGCCCATAGCCCAAAAGCCCAGCATTCTGCTCGGCGTTGACCCAGTAGAGAACGTTGTAGCGAAGGTCTCCCATGCGCGGGGAGAAGCCCGGGGTGCCACACGCCTCGTGGTCACCCGCGGCGACTGGGTTGTGACAGGGCACGAAGACGTTGGGGATTTGGTCGAGGGCGACGCCCTTGGTCTGGGCGGCGGTCTCACGGAAGAGGTTGTCCCACTCAATGATGGTGTTTAGGCCGGCCTGAACGATGAGGGCATCTTCGGGGAACGTCGCGGAGAGGTAGTACGGTAGGGTGGCGACCTCTCGCTCGTTGACGGGGATCGGCACCATGCGGCCCTCGGCGTCCTTCAAAAAGGCGCCGTCGGCGTCTCTCTGATAGTTCGCCTTCCAGATGTTGTGGCGCTGAGCCAACTTCGAGATACCGGACTCCAAGACTCCGCGCTGCTGGTCGAACGTGTTGCGCTCCGAACGGAAATAACCGAAGCGGTTCATCATCCGGTCGTCGTAGGGGAGCGGCTCGTAGTCGCGCCGGGCTTCGGTCTTCGCGAAGGCAGTGACCACCTCGACTTCGGCGGAGGTGCAGTCCTCGGTTCCCCATCCCCACCAGGAATAGGCGCAACCCCAGAGGTCGGGCTCTACGAGGAGGCGGCTGGGAACGTCGAAGTAGACGAGCTCATCGACCTTGTTTCTCTCGGTGTAGATGCTGCGTGGGCTGCCAGACTCCTCGTCGATGGCGTAGCCGAGCTCAATGGGTGTGTACCACCACCACTCGGTCAGCAGATTGAAGTTCGTGATCTGGTTCATGGACCAGTCGACGCGCATGTACTCCCGGTCGTACCACGGGCGGTCGCTGGAGTTCTCGACGAGCACGTTGCTCTGTTCACCAGTCGAGCTGTCGTACTGGCGTTGGATGTCGAAGTGGCTGAGGATCGGGTACACGGCGACCGGCGACTCATGGTATTTCGGGTCGGTGTAGTCGTAGTTCCCATCCATGTCGTCGGAGCCTGGCAGGCGAGGATACGAGCGGTAGGCAAGCAGGTAGTTCTCTTGCACCTCCCAGACGATCTTTTCCATTTCGCTGCTGTCACCGATGAAGTCGACGGCGGCGGTCGTGGGCACGTCACCGACGGTCTGGAGCATGTACCAAATGCCTTCCAGATCGGACTTCTTGGTCTTGTTGGGCTGAGTGCGATCGATGTCAGAGACATCTTGGACGCACCCCAGCAGGGCCGCAGATAGCAGCGCGAGCAGCCACACGAAAAGAATAGAGCGTCTCCTGAACATTACGAGCTCCTGTTGGATTCGGCAGAACCTCACACCAAACGATAAAGCACTGATGACAGCACGGGCATAAGGGGTCAGAGTGCACATCGAAGGCTGAATTGGAAAACGCCAGGATGATAACCCAACCCATCTTTGTCTTCACGCTCCGAATGAAAGCGTTTTCTTCTTTCTGCGCTTTTCTCTCCATGATACCCGCGGTCGGATTTTCGCGCGCTGCTCGGCTCGAAGCGAGCCCCCTCGCGTCCCTGCGCGCGCTCGACTCGCCCTCGGCGTGCTCGGCGCTCCTTTTCGGGTTCTACTCTCGCTCTGCTGCGCGACCATCAGCCTATCCCCTTGTTTGGAGTCGACTTTGAAGAGGACTACTTGCCGGCTATTCATCGGCGTGAGCCCAGGGCTGGAGCCTCTGCTCGTCGCCGAGGCGCGTCGCAACGGCTTCCTCGAGGTGAAGCGCTTCGAAGGGGGCGCCGAGCTGCGCACCGAGCTGCCCGGGCTATGGACCTTGGCGCACACCAGCCGCATCGCTGAGTCCATTCGACTGAGGCTGCAGCGCTTCAAGGCACACAACTTCGACGAGCTCCACGAGCAGCTCTCCAAGTGCGCCTGGGCAGCCTACTTTCCTCGAGGCTCGAAGCCCGAGGTGCAGGTCGTCAGCCGGCGCTCGGCGCTTTACCACACGGATGCGGTCAAAGAGCGCGCTGAGGCCACCATCGCCGCTCGGCTGGCGGGGCCGGAGGGGTGCTCTGCCGTCGCCGAAGGGAAGATCCACCTTCGCATCGTCAATGACGAGGTGCAGGTGAGCATCGACACTGTCGGCGAGCGCCTACACCGCCGTGGTATTCGCGAGCACGTTGGCATCGCTCCCATAAGAGAGACCCTCGCCGCCGCGCTCTTGGCCGCAGCGGACCTGACGCCGGAGCAACCCATGTGGGACCCGTTCTGCGGTTCGGGGACGCTCCTGCTCGAGCGTCGACTGCAGCACCAGCGCCGCTTGAGTCGTCGCTTTGCTTTCGAGGCTTGGCCAATTCACGACCAGGCGGCTTATGCCGCCTTTCTGCAGGATGCCCCCAACGCCATCGACGTCCCCCTTCCCTCGATGTTTGGCTCGGACATCGATGAGCATTCCCTCGACGCAGCGCGCTCGAACAGTGAGGGGATGGAGCGGATTCGTTGGATGTCTGGGGATTTTCAGCGCCATGTCGACGAGGTCCCAGAGGGCGCAGGAGTCGTCAGCAATCTTCCTTACGGGAAGCGGACCACAGAGCGCGGCATCATCGACACTTTTCGTCGTTTCGGCGCGCTGCTGACGTCCAGGCTCGATCTGGGGCCGGTGGTCGTCCTCAATGGGCACCCTGGCTTCGTGGACGCCACCCGCCTGACCTGGGAGCCCCTCTTCTCTTTCAGGAACCGGGGGCTGCCCGTACAGCTCTTGCGGCTGAAGCGTTAGGGGCTGCCTACTTGGAGAGCTCCTGTCGAGTGAGCTCGAGCTTCTTGAGGATGTACTCGACGGACTTTCTGTGGACGCCAGCCAACCTGGCGGCTTTGGAGATGTTGCCGTCGGTGCGCTCGATGAGTCTCGACCAGTAGGACTTCTCAAAAGTCTCGACGAGCCGTTGTTTGGCGTCCTTGAAGGGGAGCTCATCGTCGATCGAAGCGATGGCGACCTCGTCGGCTTGGCCTTGGTCCTCGGCCTTGGCTTCGCTGGTCGAGGGTTCTTGGAGTTTTAGGAACTTCGTCTCGAGCTTGTCGTCTTGTGCCAGTAGGGCGGCGCGTTAGACGTAGTTCTTGAGCTCTCTGACGTTCCCGGGCCATTTGTAACGTTTCAGCTTTTCCATGGTGCGAAACGGGATCTGCAGGTCGCGCTTGCCCATGCGGGCCTCGACGTCTTGCAGGAAGTGTTCTGCCAGCAGGGGAATGTCCTCGGCGCGCTTGGCTAGGGAGGGCAGACGCACCTGGATGACTGCGAAGCGATAGTAGAGGTCTTCCCGGAAGTTACCTTGTTCTACCTCACGCAGGAGGTTGCGGTTGGTGGCGGCGACCACACGTACATCGACATGGAACGTCGACTCACCACCCACTCGCCGAACATCGCCCGTTTCGAGCACTCGCAGGAATTTCGCCTGGAACTCGATGTCCATTTCTCCGAGTTCGTCGAAGAAGATGGTGCCGCCGTCTGCCCGCTCGAAAACACCGCGATGACGCTGAGTGGCTCCCGAAAATGCACCTTTCTCGTGCCCGAACAACTCGGATTCAAGCAACGTCGCTGGAAACGCGGAACAGTCAAAAACCACGAAGGGTTTCTTGTCGCGCGCGGAGTGTTCGTGGATCGCCGCAGCAATCAACTCCTTGCCAGTTCCTGTTTCACCTTCAATGACGACGCTCAGCTCAGACGGCGCGACACGATCCAAAATACTAAAGATCTCTCGAAGTGCTTTCGATTGACCGATGATTCCGCCGTAACGAGTCCGATCTGTAACCGGAATTGGAATCTGCTCGGTGATCGTCTCGACGCGCATCTTTGTGCGACCGACCTGAAACTCGGCCCCCGAGGGTAGCTCGATCAAAGAAACGCGGGAGCCGTCGACGAATGTGCCGTTCGTCGACTCCATGTCGGCGAGTTCAAACAAGTCGCCGCGCGCCCGAATCTCAGCATGCATGCGTGAGACCGTCTGATCGGTCAGGACGATGTCTGAAAGCGGATCCGCACCAATTCGGATGGTGGATTTGTCGAATGTCTTTTGGAGGCCGACGTCCGCCCCCTCTGTAACCGCGAGCGAAATCTTGACGACCGGGAAACCCTCGGACAGAGGATGGCCTGACACCTCAACGGTGGGTCGATGCACCTCAACAGTCTTCCTCGAAACTTGGACGCGCGGCATAACAGCGCGTTTTTCGATCTCGCGGTCGCTTGATTGGTTGTGTTCGCTCATGGAACTCACAATGAAATTGAGGGCCGTATCGTACGATGCATGCGCCAGCTAGGCAAACCGTCAGACGTCAAACGAGGCATTTTTGTCTCACCCAGGCGCGGACGCCCAGATTTTTGCCCTTCGGCCACCCCCGTCTGCCAACAAGTGCACCACCTTGCCAGCCCCGGGCCATGCAAGAGGAATGCGATCCAGCCACTCCACGAGGGCAATCCCAGGTTGGTCGAGGTAGTCCCAGTACCCAACACTCTCAAGAGAGTCGACGTCATCGAGGCGCCAAAGATCAAAATGAAATACGTGAGGCTCACACTCGTAGACATTGACGAGTGTGTAAGACGGACTGGTGGCTTCTTGGTCGGGATCAAGCTCGGCAACGAAGCCCCGCGCAAAAGTTGTTTTCCCCGCCCCAAGATTGCCCACGAGTCCCAGAAAATCGCCGTCGCGCGCGTCGCGTGCCATGCGTCGCCCAAAGGCTAAGGTGGCCGCTTCGTCCTCGAGCGTGACCTCTTCGGTCAAGGTCAGGCCCAGACCCGTTAAGAAGTCGTCCATAGTCAGTGAAATCCAGGGCGTTTGTCGTTTTTCTTGTCATCGCCTTCGGTTCGCAGCGCAAACACACAATCGTTCGAAGCGAAAAAGTGGCCTTCCTCGGTTTCAAAAACCAAGACGTCGTCTTCGAAACGTAGCGAAACGAAACGCGGCACCGGCACGACCTCTCGACCTGATGTCAGGAGCGCTGTGGCCTTCACGCCGTCTTTGACGAAAAACGTTCCGCCTTCACGACGCCAACCCAATTCGTGTTCCATCATTCGTTGAAGAACTTCGATTTTCATGCGGGCCCCTGCGTGTGCGGTCTATTGGACAAGTAATGGGAACGTCACGCCGCGATTAAGTCCACCGTGATCGGGGAACT